>Ga0302280_1001474_pt1 | contig 19327 bp, 15 predicted proteins | sample III_Fen_E1_1_FD_198771 | JGI IMG/M metagenome (GOLD analysis project Ga0302280, IMG submission 198771) | Peat permafrost microbial communities from Stordalen Mire near Abisko, Sweden - III_Fen_E1_1 | ecosystem: Environmental > Terrestrial > Soil > Wetlands > Permafrost | place: Sweden: Abisko... | reverse complement strand
CGTTAATTTATCAATAAAAGGCTCCAACGCATCATAAGCATAAGGCAAAGTAGGAAGTGTAAACTTTTCATCACCCAATTTGTTTTCTACTTTTGAAAAAGAATTCGTTGCAAAAGCACTATTATCAAAAGCCGATGTGGCAATAGTGCCTAATGCTAATGCCGCTGATTTTTTTAAAAAATCTCTTCGTGAGTTGGTCTTTTCCATAGTAGTTTGGTGTTTAGGTAATTAAGAAAAATTAACGAGTACTTGATTTTTTTCAACAGCGAGCCCCTTCTTCACATTAATTTTGCTGATAATTCCGTCGGTTGGTGATTTTATGATATTCTCCATTTTCATAGCTTCCAATACCAATATAGGGTCGCCTTTTTTAACGGCACTGCCCACCTCTACTCTTATATCCAATACTAATCCGGGCATTGGAGCTTTTATTTCATTTACTTTTTTCGTATTCAAATTATCAAGTCCCAGATTCTTCAGCAGCTCATCGTACTTGTCTTTTACCTGTATTTGATAATTGTTGCCATTTACATTGATGGTAAAAGATTTCTCCTCCGCATTGGCTTTTATAACTTCTGCATTATAGGATTTGTTATCTTTTATAATATTAAAACTTCCGGCTTTCACTTCTAACAAATCCCAGATAAAAGGTATTCCATCAATTACTCCTGACACAGAATCATTTAATTCAATGCTATGTTCTGTTTTATTATTTACTTTCGCTTTTAACATACTCCAAATGTAATAAAAAAGACCTCTAAAATTTAGAGGTCTTTCGTTTTATAAATATTTATCCTAAAAACATTTTAATTAACCTTAACAGATAATAACCAATCTTGTTGGGAATTCTTTTTTCTTTACTTTCTAAGTTGATATTTACATTAATAGTCAATACATTTTTTTCATCTAAATAATTCATTAATTCTTTTTATTAAATTGGTTGGGGTTTATTTATTCTTTAAACTAATTATAGAAGAAGACCCCGTAATTCCTTTATAATTATTTTTCTTTACTAATCAAACACTAACTACCACAAGCCTCGCAAGCATCCGGATTATCCAAGGAGCAACTTAAATCAGCAGCATTTTGTTCTACTTTTTTAAGTTCTTCTTCTACTAAAAGAGCCTGACGTTCTGCGCTAATCTTTTGTTGGCGCTCCAGCACCAATATATCTTCATTCCCCAGTACTTCGGGAACATCCTTGGCAGCAGCGGCGTCTACTGTAAATTTAATAGCATCAGCAGCGGCTTTGGTTCTTAAATAGTACATGCCTGTTTTTAAACCTGCTTTCCAGCCATAGAAATGCATAGAAGAAAGTTTTGCAAAGTTGGCATCCTGTACAAACAAGTTCAACGATTGCGATTGGCAAATATATGCTCCACGATCCGCAGCCATATTGATAATTACCTTTTGGGAAATTTCCCAAACGGTTTTGTACAATGCCTTGATATTATCAGGAATCTCTCTGATGTTTTGTATAGAACCGTTAGCTGCTATTATTTTATTTTTTAAACCATCGTTCCAAATGCCCAATTTTACAAGGTCTTTCAATAAATGTTTGTTTACAATAACAAACTCTCCCGACAATACTCTGCGCGAATAAATGTTTGATGTATATGGTTCGAAACATTCGTTATTTCCTAAAATTTGCGAAGTACTTGCTGTAGGCATTGGCGCTAAAAGCAAGGAATTACGTACACCGTGCTTTTTCACTTCTTCTTTTAAAATATCCCACTCCCAACGCGCAGAAGGTGTTACCTTCCACATATCGTATTGGAAAACACCCTGAGATACAGGGGAACCAGGGTATGATTCATAATGTCCATCTACTTTTGCAAGATCTTTAGAGGCTGTCATTGCAGCGTAATAAATGGTTTCATGTATTTCCTTGTTCAGTTGAGTTGCTTCAGGGGAATCGAACGGATAACGCATTAAAATAAATGCATCCGCCAACCCTTGAACACCTATACCTATAGGACGGTGACGTAAGTTTGAATTGCGAGCTTCCGCAACAGGGTAATAATTACGATCAATAATTTTGTTTAAGTTTTTAGTAATTACATAAGTAATCTCAAATAACTTTTGGTGATCAAATTTTCCGCCTTCCACAAATCTGTTCAGTGCTATTGATGCAAGGTTACACACTGCAATTTCATCTGCAGAGGTGTATTCCATTATCTCACAACACAAGTTGGAAGACTTTATGGTCCCCAGATTCTTTTGGTTGGATTTGCTGTTAGCTGCATCCTTGTAAAGCATATACGGGTTACCGGTTTCAATTTGTGATTGAATGATAGCTGCCCATAAGTCGCGCGCTTTTATTGATTTTCGGGCACGCCCTTCTTTTTCATATTTGGTATATAATTTTTCAAACTCTTCACCGTAACACTCTGCTAAACCCGGTGCTTCGTTAGGACAGAATAAACTCCAGTTTTCGTTTTCTTCAACACGTTTCATGAACAAATCAGGAGTCCACATAGCGGTGAACAAATCACGTGCACGCATTTCTTCTTTACCGTTATTTTTTCTTAAATCTAAGAATTCAAATATATCCGAATGCCAAGGCTCCAAATAAATTGCAAAAGAACCTTTACGTTTTCCTCCGCCTTGGTCAACATAACGTGCTGTATCATTAAATACGCGCAACATAGGAACAATGCCGTTAGATGTGCCATTTGTACCGCGAATGTATGAACCTGTAGCCCGTACATTGTGAATGCTCAAGCCAATACCACCTGCACTTTGCGATATTTTAGCACAATTTTTTAAAGTGTCGTAAATACCATCAATACTATCGTCTTTCATTGTTAATAGAAAACAAGACGACATCTGTGGTTTAGGAGTTCCTGCATTGAATAGGGTTGGTGTAGCATGTGTAAACCAACGTTCGCTCATCAGATTGTATGTTTCAATTGCCGAAGCAATATCATCTTTATGAATGCCAACAGCTACACGCATAACCATGTGCTGAGGGCGTTCTACTACCTGACCGTTTATTCTTAATAAATAAGAACGCTCTAAGGTTTTAAATCCAAAATAATCGTACCCGAAATCGCGATCGTAAATGATTGTAGAATCCAATTCCTGAGCGTTTTTACGAATGATTTCATATACATCATCTGCAATTAACGGTGCGTTTTTTTTCGTTTTAGGATCTACATATGTATAAAGCGCTTCCATTGTTTTTGAAAACGATTTATTAGTGTTTTTATGTAAATTTGAAACAGCTATACGACTTGCCAGTAAAGCATAATCAGGATGACGGGTTGTAAGCGAAGCTGCTGTTTCGGCAGCAAGATTATCCAATTGGCTGGTGCTTACTCCTTCATAAATCCCTTCAATTACCTTCATAGCAACACTAATAGGTGTTACGTGAGTAGGATCTAATCCGTAGCAAAGTTTTTGGATACGAGCTGTTATCTTATCAAATTTAACTGATTCGCGGTTTCCATCTCTTTTGATTACGTACATATAGTTGAGGTATTAGGTATTTATAATAAAATTTTTTCTGCTACTCTAATCGTTATTCTATTCTTTTAAAAGTCTTCGTCCAGACTGAATATATTGTCTTCTTTTTTGCCCATCACGCCCGATTTTTGGTATTCTGCAACGCGTTTTTCAAAGAAGTTAGTTTTCCCTTGCAATGAAATCAACTCCATGAAATCAAACGGATTTGTTGCGTTGTATGCTTTTGAACAGCCAAGCGCTAATAACAATCTGTCGGCAACGAATTCAATATATTGACACATCATTTCAGCATTCATCCCGATTAATCTTACAGGAAGTGCGTCTGATACAAACTCCTTTTCAATTTCTACAGCGTTAGCAATGATTGCTTTTACTTTTTCTTCAGGTAATTTATTTTCAAGTTGCGAATACAATAAACAGGCAAAGTCACAGTGCAAGCCTTCATCGCGCGAAATTAATTCATTAGAAAACGTGAGACCCGGCATTAATCCACGTTTTTTTAGCCAAAAAATAGAACAAAAACTTCCGGAAAAAAATATTCCTTCAACTGCAGCAAATGCTATCAAACGTTCGGCAAAGCTTTCGCTTTCTATCCATTTCAGTGCCCATGCTGCCTTTTTACCAACGCATGGAAGTGTATCTATAGAATTGAAAAGTCTGTTTTTTTCATTCGGATCTTTAATGTAAGTATCTATTAGTAAGGAATAAGTTTCGGAATGAATATTTTCAATCATAATCTGAAAACCATAAAAGCAACGAGCTTCAGGATATTGAACTTCGTTCATAAAGTTTACCGCCAGATTTTCATTTACTATTCCATCGCTGGCAGCAAAAAAAGCAAGAACATGTTTAACGAAATGTTTTTCATCTTCGCTCAACTTATTTTCCCAGTCTTGCCCATCAGAACTTAAATCAATTTCCTCTGCTGTCCAAAAACTAGCCTCTGCTTTTTTATACATTTCCCATATATTATGGTGTTTAATAGGAAAAAGCACAAATCTGTCTTTGTTCTCTTTTAAAATCGGTTCATTTTCCATGTGTGTAGTATCTTTTTTCAGTATTTAATCTTATTAAATCAAAAAAACAATGCTCCCTCCCGTTGTTTTATCTGAATATTCCTTCAAAAGCTACTTTCAATAAAGAACAAATGATTTGTTTTAAGACCCTACAAAAATTGAGATAAAAATTTGTAGTGTCAAGTACATTGAATTAACATTTAAACGAAGTTATAAACATTAACTTTTTTAAACTTATGTTAAATTTTGATTAACTTTTTAGAAAACACCACTTTAGGTTTTTTAAAAAAAATTTTAAAAAACAGCTGTAAAAAACTTGTAAAAATTAAAAATAAACGCTAATAGTAACACAAGTAGTTTGAGAGGATTGATGTTTAAATTGCTTTATTAGCAAGCATTTTAAGCCATCGTGTTTTTTATTCTATCTGCGAGCTCCAATTGTTTGTACCAATTGTCGCCGTATTTTCTTATCAGTGGTTCTTTTAAAAATTTATATAAAGGCACATTTAATTTGCTTCCGCATGCGCATGCCGACTTGCATATATCCCATTGGCTGTAATTAACGGCATCATAGTCTTTATACTTGGTAATTCGCACCGGATATAAGTGACATGAAACGGGTTTTCTCCAGGTAATCACCCCTTCTATATATGCCTTTTCGATGGCACATTTAGCAATGCTATTTTCAAAATAAACAAAAGCGCAATGTTTACCTTTTACTAAAGTGGTTGTATAATCGCCATCTTCATCAATCACATAAACTCCTTGTTTAGCAATAGCTTTAAGACCATCGTTTGGTATATAAGTTTTTACCTTATTCAAAACCTCTTCTAATATTTTTATTTCCTCAACATCAAGCGGTGCTCCTGAATCTCCTGCAACACAGCATTCTCCCTTGCAGGCATTCAAATCGCAAACGAATTTTTTTTCAAGTAAATGTTCTGAAACAATGGTATTATCTATGGCGATCATATAATTGATTTTCACCGTAAAGGTACTGATTTTATTGATAAATATGCTACACACAGGTGTTTAATTTAATATTTATTAACTGTAAATTATTATGCTTCAAATTTTGTAATTAACTTAGTCGCCATGAATCATTTAAGCACACGATTTTTTGTATTATTAGTCGGTGTTATGTTTTGTGCACAGGCAAACATCTCTTATGGGCAAGGTTCTTCCGATTCCAATACCGTTGATGTTTCAGAAATTCTAATTCCTCAGTGTGAAAAAATCAAACATCAAAAAAATGTATATTACGAGGTATATACCTCACAAGATCACCTTTCATCTCCTTCTTATTGGTACAAAATTTTATTTAATAAAGATTGTTCTTTTCATTTTTCATTATTTCCGGTATACGAAGAAGATACATACGATTTTTTCTGCTTTAAACTTGAATCGGACAAGGATATTTGCAATGCTATAACTGAAAATAAAATCATTTCATGTAATACAGAAAGAGTATACAAAGACTATAATGATGAAGTGGTGAAAACAAAAGTTGAATCTAAATTTGTAGATCTGTCGGATATAAAAGTGAAGGCCGGAGATGCTATTTACATTGAAATATTAAGTACTCGAGGAAAAGATTGTGGTCATATTTTGGACTTCAAAACGAGTTCATCTTTGTTTGTTTCCAAATTGATAAATCGAAAATGTCCTACAAAAGAGAATTATAATTCGGATATTACTATATCGATGAAGAAATACCAAACTATACAAACCGAAGCGGAAGCAATTGAACTGTTAAGTAAAACATTTTGCAAAATAAAGAAGGATGAGCTGATGGTAACATCTATTAAAATAGATAGACAAAATGCAACATTTAATCCGGGCTTAGACTTTGTCACTTATGCAAGAAAACAAGAAGGTATATCTGCTAATAGTAAGTCTTCCGGTTCTTTACCTAAAGCCACTTCACTTGTTTCTAATACTAATGTTTTTGTTTTAACAAGTATCAAAAAAGATTCTGTGATGATGTCCAAACAAACAATACCAGCGACTCCTTCAACAATAATACTTCCTCCAAAAGTAACCCCCGATGACACTATTAAAAAAACAAGTACTGTTAAATCTACGGCAGATTTGGCAGAAACAACGCTCCCCAATAAAGAACAGTTGCAGGCGAACAGCAATGCTTTTAAACATGCCCGACTAATGGTTGACAACGCCCAGTTTTCTACTTTGCTTGAAGAGATAGAAGGTAAAATAGAAAATAACAATAAACTTATAAAAAGTTATAGCAAACAATTGAAGAAGGCGGATACTAAGGAGCAAAAGGCAGAAACAACTTCATCTATAAAACAGATAAAGCAACAGAATGCGGAGCTTAAAGTAAAGATGAGAGAAACTAAATTTAAATTAAAAACCATTCAAAAGCTTTTGGATCAAAGCGAAAAGAAGAAAAAATAGATTGTATTTTTTTCCGGCCACAAATAGTTATCTTGGAATTTATTTCATAAAAACCTTCATAAATTACAGCCGTTTGAAAGTTTATTCCAATATGCCTCATGAAGACAACTAAATTTAGAAACGAAAATTCGTTGCAAAACAGAGTCATGCAATTGGAAGCCATCTTAAGATCACTCCCTGAAAATCGTATTATTGTTGGAGAGGATTTAAAGATAGAATATATTAGCATTCCTTCTCTAAAAGATTCCAGTAGTTTTATCGGTAGAAATACATTAGAACTGGCACATCCCGATTACCACCAAATTTATTTAAAAGGTATTGATGACGCTCTAAACGGCATCTCATCATCAAGAGAATTATTGGCAATTAACATAAAGGGAGTCCCTGTTTGGTATAAAGCGGATTTTATTCCACTTTTCAGCGATACTGAAAAAAAGAAAGTACAAATAATCGCCAGCAATATTTCGGAGGAAAAAAAAGTACTACAAAAGTTGGAAATAGCGCGGCATTTGCTAAAAAAAACCAGTTCGATTGCCCGCACAGGTACTTGGGAGTTTGACTTTGGAAAGATGGCATTTATACCGTCTGATGCGCTTAATGAGCTTATTGAGGAATCTGACAGCGAGAATAAGAAACTGTCTGAAGTAATGGACTATTTTGATGACAAATCAAAAAACATTATTAATAAATTAGTTAAGCGATCATTTTTAAGAAAAGAAGGCTTTGATATTACCTTGCCAATTACTACTAAAACTGGAAAAAAGCTTTGGTTGAGAAATATTGCTGAAATAGAACTGCAAAATAATACTCCTTTTAAAATTAAAATTGTTTCAATAGATGTAACGGAACAACAAAATTTACTCTTGTCGCAAGAGCTTACAAAGCGCCAACTTCAAAAGCAGTTGCAAATAACAGAAACCGTATCAAAAATTCAGAGAAATTTTATTGCCTCTATTAACAATAAAAAGCTTTATAATGAGGCTTTGCAAGGATTACTTGCTATTTCAGAAAGCAAATTTGGTTTTATAGGAGAAGTGTTTTATGGCAAGGACTCACATCCATACTTAAAAAACAAAGCTGTATCTGCATTTCTATTGAATATTGAAACGAGCGAAGTGGATAATGGAAAAAGTTATTCTAGTGTAGAATTTCAAATTTTAGATGGACTATTCAATCGCATGCTGCAATATCAAGCCCCCATAATAAATAATAATCTGGATAAAGAGGAACGGAAAAAAGCTTATTTAACTGCAAATAATTTGTTGTTTAAGAGATTTTTGGGTGTTCCTATTCACAATACTAATGGGGAGTTGATAGGCTTGATGTGTGTAATAAATAAAGAAAGTGATTACACGAATATTGATATAGAACAGTTAAAACCATTTGTTTCATCTTATGCTTATATTATTCAGGCAATTAAAGTAAACAGAGAAAAAAAGCAAACAGAACAAATTCTTAAAACAGAAAGAGAGCGGTTTGCGGGTATTATAGAAGGTACAGGGGTAGGTACTGCCGAATGGAATTTACAGACAGGATCGGTTATCATTAACAAGCAGTGGGCAGAAGCGATTGGATATGAGTTTTCTGAGTTAAAATCAATGACTATTGATCAATGGCTGGCAATGGTTCATCCTGAAGATAAGAAAACTAATATAAAAAAAGCAGAAGCGGTTTTAACAGATAAAACTACTGAGATTGAATCAGATTACAGAATTAAGCACAAGGACGGGCATTGGGTGTGGATTCACGGCAAGGGCAAAGTACTTAAGCGTTCATTAGATAATAAGCCGCTGGTTTTATACAGTACGCATACAGATATTACGCATGAGCGTGAGGCAAAACAATATTTGTTACAAACATTAGATGATTTGAGCGATGCACAAAGAATAGCACAAATAGGAAGATGGGAGATGGATTTGGTAAAAAACCACTTGGCATGGCATGCCGGCACTTATGATGTTTACGAATTAGAAAATGAAAAATTTGAGTCGGGATACGATATTTTTTTAAGATATATTCATCCTGATGAAATTGATGAAGTGAGCAAAGCCTATGCCCGATCATTGAGGACCAAAGAGCCACAAGAATTGGTACATAGGCTTAAAATGAAAGACGGCAGAATAAAATGGGTACTCGAAAAATGGTACACGATCCACAATGAAAAGGGCAGAGCTATTAAGTCAATAGGTACTACACAAGATATTACAAAACTAAAAACAGCAGAAGAAGCCTTAAAAAGACAAGCAGAAGATTATAAATTAATAAGTGATGTTACTACTGATTTAATAAAAATATCGTCACATAATGCCACCGCAATTATGAGTGGGGTTTTGTTCAAAATAGTGCGTTATTTTGATATGGATAGAGGATTTATCTCTACGTTTTTGTTTGATAAAAATGAAGTAATCGTAAGCGAATATTTTTATGCAAATGAAGGCTACGAAGTTTTGCGTGACCCAATCCCGTTAAATTGGATGATGTCTATATTGGAAAATCTACAAAAGGATGGATATGTAAATTTTCCAAACAAAGATATTGTGCCTGAATATACTGAAATACATAAATTCCTTATAGGAAGAGGTATTAAATCACTTATATCAGTTCCTTTATATAATGAAAAAGGAAACATTTCGGGAATGAATGTATTTTCATCCTTGAAGAAAGAAAAAATTTGGACGAATGAGGATATTGTTCTTTTTAAAGTATTGTCTAATGCCATTTCTGATGCAAGAATAAAAATTGAGCTCGAAAAAGATCTTATAACAGCAAAGCAAATAGCTGAAGAAGCAAATGCTGCCAAATCGGAATTTTTAGCTAATATGAGTCATGAAATACGCACACCATTAAATGCGGTAATTGGCTATTCGGAGTTACTGAAAGAATGTGTAAATGCTCCCAAATTAAAATCATACATCAAAGGAATTATGACAGGTGGTGAAAGTCTATTATCATTGATTAACGGTGTTTTGGATTTGTCGAAAATGGAAGCGGGAGCAATGAAATTGGAAAGCAAACCTGCTTCCATTAAAAAAATAATGAATGATTTAAAGCAAGTATTTTCTGCTACATCTAAAGTTAAGGGGGTAATGTTTACAATAGTAATTGCCCCAGATTCCATAGATGAGATAATAATAGATGAATTAAGGCTAAGACAAATATTGTATAACTTAATTGGTAATGCATTTAAGTTTACCCAAAAAGGTGAAGTAGCTATACATATTAGCTGCAAAGAATCAAAAAAAGGGAGTAGAATTTATAATTTGCAAATAGAAGTAAAAGATACAGGAATTGGAATACCGTCTAAAGAACACCAAAAAATATTTGAAGCGTTTGTTCAGCAATATGGGCAAAGCAACAGAAAATATGGTGGTACCGGATTAGGTTTGGCAATTACAAAAAAATTAGTGCTGCTAATGGATGGCGAAATATTACTTACAAGCGAAGTGGGAAAGGGATCGACATTTATCGTAAAAATACCTGGAATAAAAACACCTAAAACCTACAAAGCAATTATTGCAGATGAACAAAATAATAATCAGATTGTTTTTAATAATCAAACAATTTTGTTAGTAGAAGACAATTTAGCTAACAGAGAGATTATTAGAGGATATTGCGAGCAGGCTAATTTAAAAATTAATGAAGTTACCAATGGCTTAGAAGCATTAGCGCATCTTAAAAAGCATAAACCCGATTTGATTTTAATGGATATTATGATGCCCCAAATGGACGGTATAGCTGCGACCGAAAAAATAAAAAAAAATAAGAAATATACACAGATACCAATAATTGCTTTAACAGCAAAGGCGATAGACTCTCCACAAGAAAAGGGATTATTTGACAAGTATCTTCAAAAACCCATTACCAAAAAGGCGTTGATGGAAGTATTCACTCTTTTTATGGAACATCATCGTAAGAATAAAAGTATAAAAAGTTCAACCAAAAAGATTATTCATTCTGATAAAAAAGCTATTGATGAACTATTGAAAATGCATAAAAAAACAGAGCGTTTAATGAGTATTGACGATGTTAAAAGTTTTGCGATGGTGTTGAATAAAAAAGCGAAACAATTAAAAAAAAATAACCTGATTGAAGTGTCAATTTTACTAAGTAATTGCTGCGATGAATTTGAAATTAAAAGAATGAATGACCTCATGAAACGCATTCCGTTAATGCTCAAAAATAAAAAAAGTGAATAATTATTTTTTTTTACAAAATAAACTTCGTAGTTTTATAGACAAAAATATAACAAACATGGATAAATTAAGAATACTCTTAGTAGAGGACGAGCCAATAGTTGCAAAAGACATTGAGAATTGTCTTAAAAAGTTAGGTCACAAGATTGTAGGTGTGATTGAAGAAGGAGATAAAATATTAAGTGCTATCAAAAAATTAAATCCCGATTTAATTTTAATGGATATTACTTTAAAAGGTGATATGGACGGAATAGACGTAGCCAATCAAATAAAGGATACGAACAAAATCCCTGTGATTTTCCTTACTGCCAATACGGATAGAAAAACCTTCGAAAAGGCTAAATCCTCTGAACCTTACGGTTATATTATTAAACCGTTTAAAGAAATGGATTTGTTTACGGCAATTGAAATTGCAACACAAAAGCATAAGCAGGAAGAAGGAGAAGATAAAAAGTTACTTTATACTATTCCTGAAAATAAAGCGATTGATGACATTCTTTTTGTTAAATCAAACTATACTTTAGTTAAAGTTAATCTTAAAGAATTGATGTATGTTGAAGCGTTGAAGGATTACGTGATATTTAATACTAAAACCAATCGTTATGTTATTCATTCAACAATGAAAAATATGGAAGATAAATTGGTATCAAAAGGTTTTATTCGCGTTCATCGCTCTTATATTGTTCGCTTAAGTGACGTGCAGTCGGTTACACCGCATACTTTAACACTTGAATCAGTAACTAAAGAAATTCCGATTGGAGGTTTGTATAAAGAAAACTTGTTAAATAAATTAAAAAGAATGTAATAAGTTGCTTATTATAAAAACGCTAAAGATTTAAAAAGTCTTTAGCGTTTTTTTTGCTTTATTGCGGAGTAATAAAATATTAATAAGCCCGGTCCAATTAAATTATTCCATGCAATGATTTCCCTTTAACACCCATGGCGTCCACACGTTTTTCAATTGCAGAATTTTTAATTAAGGGAGGAGCATGATGTGGTTTAATACGCGCATCAATTATTAGAGAACCGTTACATCCCCAGTGCTTGTTTTCAACGAAACTATTTATTCCATGTATATCATGTGATGGATTACTACGTGTAAATGTTACCCACACAAAATTGTTGAGACTGGAAGAAACAAAATTACTGTCATCACAAATAATTAATAAAGGAAATCCGTCAAAATTTTCAGTATACAAATTGTTGAATGTATTTAGTTGAGTTTTCGAAATTTCTTGATTAACATATTGAGGTGCTTGTATTGCAATAACACCAGGCATTATCACATGAGGGTTGGTAAATGATTCAGGTAAGTTAAGGTTGCCACTAATTTCTGTTTTTAATTCACGTTTTTTATTTCCGGCAACAGCAAACACAACTTTACTTCCACTATTTAAATCGGTTCCGGTATAATCCAACGTATCAATGGTGGTGCGAGTATAAAAATGTAAATCTCTTGTAAAATCAATACGTTCAAGAACATGTAAAAAAAAGTCTTTTACGTGATGTGTTGTTATTGCAGGATTGTCTTCACCCGCAATAATGAATAAAAATTTAGCTAAACTCAATTGTCCGGTACCAAGTATATGATTAGCAATGGTTAAAATTTCCTGAGGTTTACGTTCATTATTATAAGGTGTATACCGCTCGCTGCCAATTGCTAATAACAATGGATGCACGCCTGCTGCATCTACAGCATGAATATCTTTTAATCCCGGAATTTCATTTGGTAAGGCATTGCCTGTCAATTCGTGTATCAGGGCTCCAAAACTTGTATCTTCCTGCGGGGGTCTTCCTACCACTGTAAAGGGCCATATTGCATGATCGCGATGATACACCTGATGTACGCGCATTACCGGAAAATCGTGTTTTAAGCTATAATATCCTAAATGGTCACCAAATGGACCTTCCGGTTTATTTTCATTCGGATACACTTCTCCAGTTATTACAAAATCGGCATCTGAAGCAATGCAAAATCCGTCATCATAAGTGTATCTTATTCGTCTGTTACCAAGTGAACCTGCAAATGTAAGTTCGCTCATGCCTTCCGGTAAAGGCATCACAGCACCCAATGTTAATGATGGCGGACCGCCTATAAAAATACTTACTTTAAGTGGTTTGTCTTTTGCATTTGATTTTGTTTGATGCACACCAATACCTCGATGCAATTGATAATGCAAGCCTACTTCTTTATCAGGTATATAATTATTTCCACTTAGTTGAATACGATACATCCCTAAATTTGAATGCATCACACCCGGATTGTCAATGTCTTCACTATATACCAAGGGAAGTGTTACAAAAGCACCACCATCGTTCGGCCAACATTTTATTTGTGGCAAAGCGGAAATGGTAGTTTTATTTTTTAGTACAGGATTATAAAAACTGGATTTTTTAGGTAGTGCAGAATAAGCTGTAAAAGCAACTTTAGAATATTTAAATGGATGCTTGATTGCCTCTAGCGGATTGTTTTTTAAATCAATCAGCGTTTTGATATTTTCTAATGTATCTCTGAAAATAAATTTACTGCGATTGAGCGAACCGTAAAGATTAGATACGGCTTTGAATTTGCAGCCTTTTATATTTTCAAAAAGAATAGCGGGACCATTGTTTTCAAACACACGCAAATGTATAGCCGCCATTTCCAACTCGGAACTTACCTCTTCTTTAATGCGAATAAGATGTCCGTGTTTTTCTAAATCATCAACGCAATCTTTTGTGTTCTTATAGCCCATGTTTATTAAAACACCTGCTTTGTGTTTTGCTTGAAACTGCTTGTGTGAATTTTGGTACCTTTCAACAGCATTTCTTTAATAGCACCAAAATAATAGGTGTCCCAACCATCTGCAATACTGTTTACAGATTTTTCCGGAACAAGTTCGTGTAATAGTGTAACAACCGATGTTTTACCTTTAGCTTTGATGGTTATTGTAACTTGTGAAGGCTCATTCCATTGTTCATAACACCATTCTTGCACCAGTTTTTTATTTTTTTCCACTACCAGATTTTTACCGAACATTTGTCCGCCCCATAACGAAAATTCAGCACCCACTACCGCCTCCATTTTTGCTTCATCGCCCGACCAGTTTTGTATCAGGTCTGGATTTACTAATGCTTCAAATACTGCTTCAGGAGAAGCATTGATAATATATGATTTCTCTATAGTTGCCATAAACACATCCTAAAATTTAGTTTGATAGTAAAAATAGCAAATACAAGTGATTATTAACATTGTTATTTGTTAAATAGTATTAACACCTGATTGACTGCTAATTGTGTATCGGCTCAAGCATTCGTAAGCATTCGTTGACTTACCGCTTCAAATAAAATAATGCCTGCGGCAACGGATACATTCAACGAAGATATTTTGCCCATCATTGGTATTTTTACTTTAGCATCCGACTTTTGAATAAGCTCATTTGAAATTCCATTTTCTTCTGAACCCATAATTATTGCTGCCGATTCAGTAAAGTCAACCTGATAATAATAATCGTTTGCTTTTTCGGTACAGGCAATTATTTGCACTCCGTTTTCTTTTAAATAATCAATTGTTTGCTTTAAATTATTTTCTCTACAAACAGGTATTTTATGAATTGCTCCTGCTGATGTTTTGAGGGCATCGGCATTAATGCGAGCAGAGCCTGCATCGGGAATAATAATAGCATTAACGCCCGCACATTCTGCAGTTCGTATAATAGCTCCAAAATTTCTAACGTCGGTTATTCTATCTAAAATTAATAACAATGGATTTTTATTTGCCAATAACATTGGAGGTAAGATATCCGCAATTTTTTGGTAAGTAATAACTGAAATATAGCCCACTACTCCCTGATGATTTTTTTTAGTGATTTGATTTAACTTTTCAAGTGGTACAAACTGAAATGCTATTTCCCTTTCTCTCAAAAGCGTCATCAATTCACCATTCAATTCACCTTTTAAACCCGTTTGTACGTATAATTTATCAATCTCTTTACCTGCATGTATAGCCTCAATTACCGGACGTAAGCCAAAAATTAAACTTTCTTCTTCTCGTTGTTGCTGTTTTGTTTGCATAATATAATAAAGGCTTATAAGTATTTATTCATTTAAAGTGTATGCTTTTCCCTGTCTCCATGCATCAACCGCTAAAAACCAGTCTTGCCTGTAGGATGAAGAACGATCTAATTTGTAATCATTATCAGTAAAAGGATTCATCACTTTTACAAATGAAAAAGTGTACGTATTCATATTTATAGATTCGGTGTATGTCCATGTTTCATAATATTCTGCTTTGTAAACAGAATTTGGTGTTCCGTAAATCATGTAAATCATACCTCTGTCACTTTTCCATCCTTCAAGGTAGGAAGTAAACAGTTCGTTCGCTTTATGTACGCGTGCGTAATAACTTTGAATAATTGAACGGGTCTTTTCTTTATCATAATTAGCTGTAGTTAGCCAAAATTTTTCTATTCCGTTTTTTAGATTATGACTTAACTCAATACTGTCGTATTCATCTTTAGAGGTAATAAATCTTAAGGGATAGAGCATGTCTTCTGCTTTCTTTACTTCAGGAAAATTATCGGAAAATAAAAATAGTGTTAATCCATCATGAGTAGAGGTATCTAACTGAAAATGATAAAAGCCTTTTTTAGTTGGAGTAAAATCTAGTTTACCTTCTTTTGATAAATGGAGAACATATCGGTTATCCGGAGTGTAATTAAATCTCGGTTGCTCTGTAATTGAAAAAGGTGGCAATGCTAAAGGAAAATTACGATTGTAATACGACACATATATTTTTTGCGTTTTCGCTTTTTTATAATGAATGGTTACCGTGTCATTTATTTTTAAATAATTTTTAAATATCGGAACCATTGATTTTTTTGGTGTTACTAAAAAATTCTGACGTGTTAATTCGTTTGTTTTTTCAATGGTTATAATGTTACTAACGTTGGTATTCCTATTTAAATCTACAACTGTAACTTTTAGGTAATATGTTTTTTTCCCCGTAACGTTTACACTAATTTTTCCAATCAAAAAATTACCGGAATTATCATTATTGCTGTCAGAAAACTTAATCGAATCACTGTCTAATACCTCATACGAATTGTAATTAGCAAACAAGCTATAATAAATTAAACAATTAGATGTAAAGTCTTGTCCCTCTCTTTTGGTATATAGTAATTCCTTGTTACTAATTTTAAAATGTAATTCGGAAACAGAATCGCTTACATGAAATACTGTAAACTGAGGATGCAGTACAATTTTTTTTGAGAAGCCGGAATCAAAAATTGCAGTTGAATTATTGCTTGCTATTTTTGCTCCGCAACAAATGCAAACAGTAGCGGCTAACAAATAATATATTGTTTTTTTCATAATAGCTCTTCTCCTTCCTTTGCTAATGAAGATATTTCGTCGGTTTCAATAAATTTCGTCGGGATTTGTTTGGTTGTTTTTGCCCCAAGTTTTTCAATCTCCTGTACTCGTTTTACTAAATTGCCTGCACCTTTATGCAATTTATTAATAGCCCCGTCATAAGCTATTTTAGAAGCGTCTATAGATTTTCCTATTTTATCCATGTCTTCAACAAAGCCTACAAATTTATCATATAACGCCCCGCTCTGTTTGGCTATTTCAATGGCATTTTTTGTTTGCCGTTCTTGTTTCCAAATGGATGCAATGGTGCGCAATGTGGCTAACAGTGTTGATGGACTGACTATGACAATTTTTTTATCCCAGGCATAACTGAATAATTCTTGTTCAGACTGCACTGCTAAACTGAAAGAAGATTCAATAGGCATGAACAACAACACAAAATCGGGTGTGTTAAAATCGGGTGAAGTGGGATAATTTTTTTCGCTAAGCGATTTAACATGATTGCGGATAGATAACACATGTTCTTTTATAAAACGTTCTTTATCGGCTTCTGTTTCGGCACTTACAAAAGCTTCATACGCTATTAATGAAACTTTTGAATCAACAATAATGTGTTTGTTATCGGGTAGTTTAATCACTACATCGGGTTGTATGCGTTTACCTTCGTCGTTGCTGGTGCTGTATTGTGTTTCGTATTCCTGACCTTTTGTTAAGCCGGAACGTTCCAGCACTTTTTCTAATATTACTTCGCCCCAGTTACCTTGTTTTTTGTTATCTCCTTTTAAGGCTTTAGCAAGGTTATTGGCTTCTTCGCTTACTTGTTTGTTCAGTTCAATCAGGTTTTTTATTTCAGCTTTTAATGTTACTCTTTCGTCCGACTCCGCTTTGTAAGCCTTTTCTACTTTGGCTTCAAAGTCTTTTATTTTTTCTTTCAACGGATTTAAAATAATATCCAGGTTGGTTTTGTTTTGGTCAGTAAACTTTTTCGATTTGTCATCCAATATTTTATTCGCAATATTTTCAAATTCGGTAGTGTATTTTTTATGAATGTTTTCGAGTTCCGATTTAAGCGTATTGTATTTTTCTTCCTGAGATTTAAAAATTTCTTCGGCTCTGGCAATGCGAGTTTCTGCTTTACTTGATTTTTCTTTTTCAGTATTTATTTCATTCAAATACTTTTCCCGTTCACGATGCAACTCCTGAGCAAACTGTTCTTTACCGTTTTTTAATTCTGTTGCCAAACGGTTATTTTCTTTTTCAGTATTTGTTAAATTAGTGGTCAGTACAAGCTTTTCCTTATCCAGTTCAATAATTTTTAAATCCAATATTGAAGTGTTTGTACCTTCAGTTTTTTTTGATTTTAAAAACAAAAAAGCCAAAGCAACACCTAGAAGTAATCCTATAATTAAAAATAAAAATTCCATAAACAAAAGCCGATTAAAGAAACGCTAAATTAGGAATAAAACAGGAGGTTATTTAAAAAATCTACATGCCTAACTTGGAAATGGTATGCAAATGCAACTTGTCAACAACATAGATACACAGTACCTGCCTAAATACCTTGCACACCAACTGCGCGCCTACACTACTAATGGACATCTTCGTTACCTACTGGGTTTTTTTCTTCAATTGTTTGTACTGTTTTTTGTATTCTTTTTTTGGTAAGTCAACATACCGAAATGTTACTACAAGACATTCTTTATTTTCTGACTTATATTTTACTGTCATTTCAGTACGAAATAAAAAGGAAGATAGATATATATATTCTGATTTTTGTCTAAAACCATTCATAGATATAATTCCCTTCAAATGTTTATTACCACATGGTGTACAATCAAATTCGATTTGTTGAAAGTCACAATAATTTTCTTCACTGTATTCCTGTTTGAGATTAAAAGTCATTTTTATAACAAAACCGTCAAAAGAGTCTACAACAAAATAAACTAATGTATCATTAACAATTTTCTCTGTCGATGAAATTATTGCCCTAGTTTTTTTAATTTCTTCTATCTTCTTATTCATGTTTTTTTTCACGTCGTTGATTGTCCAAAGTCCACCTGTATAAGGGTCGCCAAAATTTTGGGATTGTGATGTCAAACTCTGAAGAAATAGAAATAGTATAATTAAGTGTTTCATAGAAATGGAAATGGTTTTAGGTACGTCTTATTAAAATACCGCATAACGGCAGTCTGTCTAAAAACAGACCATTACAATCAAAAGTAGTAAAAAAAGAACTCATTAGAAGTGATTTAAGCAGCGCTTAAAAATAAAACAGCATTTGAATTTTCAAAGAGCCTTTATTTTGATTTAATGATGTTGATATTTTCAAAAATAAAAAGCAAGTTCTCCCCCGCTAAGCGAAGGGTGGGGCAGTAAATAAAATATGGGAGGGGTTAGGTATTGGCTCCGCCTAACTATCATGTTATTATGACACGCTACAGCGAACTGGGGATGCGGATTTTGTGCCAGTTGATCCATTGCTTTACCAATACGTTTTACAGCGTGTTTGGGTAAATCGTCAATTTCTTTTTCTACTTTACGGGATACTATAACTTTATACATAGCTAGCGGATGTAGTTGTTTATAGTTTCCCTTTACGTTTCAGTTTTTTCTTTACTTCTTCCCACACTCGCCCTCGTTTGCAACGAGGGCGAGTGTGAATAACATTTGTAATGTTTTAAAATTATGACACGCTACAGCGAACTGGGTTAAGACAACAATTAGAATTGTTCATGTATAAGTGAAATTATTCTATTGACCAACTCTTCACTTGGTGGAGGATGATAAAAATAACCTTCTAATGATGTTGCTTCATCGGGAATGATTAAAAAATTAGTTCCAATCTCTTTTGGTCTTCCTTTCCCCTTGCAAAAAAGCGTT
>Ga0302280_1001471_pt1 | contig 19365 bp, 17 predicted proteins | sample III_Fen_E1_1_FD_198771 | JGI IMG/M metagenome (GOLD analysis project Ga0302280, IMG submission 198771) | Peat permafrost microbial communities from Stordalen Mire near Abisko, Sweden - III_Fen_E1_1 | ecosystem: Environmental > Terrestrial > Soil > Wetlands > Permafrost | place: Sweden: Abisko... | reverse complement strand
TTTAAAAGCTGCTCCGCAGGAGACTTTAAAAGCTGCTCCGCAGGAGACTTTAAAAGCTGCTCCGCAGGAGACTTTAAAAGCTGCTCCGCAGGAGACTTTAAAAGCTGCTCCGCAGGAGACTTTAAAAGCTGCTCCGCAGGAGACTTTAAAAAGTTGTTTAAACAATTTTTTAATTAATATGTAAATTCATCGGTTCTGAAACTGGAACTTCAGGTGTAACCTCTACAGGTGCAGGAGCAGGAGTTGGTTCAGGAGCTGGTGCAGGGGTAACCTCTACAGGTGCAGGAGTAACCTCTACAGGTGCAGGAGTAACCTCTACAGGTGCAGGAGTTGGTTCAGGAGTAACCTCTACAGGTGCAGGAGTTGGTTCAGGAGCAGGAGCAGGAGTAACCTCTACAGGTGCAGGAGCTGGAGTTGGTTCGGGAGCTGGTGCAGGAGTAACCTCTACAGGTGCAGGAGTCGGTTCAGGAGCTGGAGTTGGTTCGGGAGCTGGTGCAGGAGTAACTACTGGAGAAATGACTACAGGTGCTGGAGTTGGTGCTGGTGCTGGTGCTGGTGCTGGTGCTGGTGCTGGTGCTGGTGCTGGTGCTGGTGCTGGTGCTGGTGCTGGTGCTGGTGCTGGTGCTGGTGCTGGTGCAGGAGCAGAAGCAGGTGCAGAAGCAGGTGCAGGAGCAGAAGCAGGTGCAGGAGCTGCAGGAGTAACTGAATTTCCAGCATTAGCAATAAGGCTCTGAACTGAGTGTTTAGAAACACGATTTACTACAGGAACGTCAGGTTGCTTTTTATTTAATTTAGAAGGAGCAGGAACTGGAGGACGATTTTGCTGTGATTTAATAGCATTTGCTAGAGCTTGTTGTTGTCTTAATTGATTGCGGATAGCAACTTTGTCTACTACAGGAACAACAGGTCTTGAGAGATTTGAATGAATTGGTCTAGAAGGGCCAGAAGGACCAGAAAGACTAGAAGGACCGGCAGGACCGGCAGGACCAGAAGGGACTGCTGCAGGAACTGAAACAACCGTAAGGATCTTTAGATCGTCTGCTGTTTTAAAAATTGTTGAAGTGTGATTTTCCCATTTAACAAGGATTGCTTTACCACCAAAAACTTTTCGTGTAGTTCCAGTTAGTCCGTTATATAGCACCACTGTGCCATTTACAAAGGAGTCCATTTTATTATATAAAAATAAAATAGTTTAATTGTCGATCTCGACGTAAATCCAAGAACCGTTGATATACACCCAGAGATCAGTTTCAGCAGTATCAACAATCATCGCGCCATTGACACCAGGAATCTCTAAGACATTGGGATTACCAGCACAAGTTGGCATGACGAATCCAGTAGTTGAATTAACGACACTGCTTTGAACAGTGTCTGCAGAGATATCTTTAATTTGGCGGGACATTTAATGTTAACCAATAATTTATTGCGGAGCAGCTTTTAAAGTCTCCTGCGGAGCAGCTTTTAACTTGCGGAGCAGCTTTTAATTATCGATATAAACAACAATCCAATATCCATTGATAGCAACCCACAGATTGGTATAGAGGGTATCAACAATCATCTTTCCGTTGATAGCGGGTAAACCGAGATCAGTTGGATTTCCGTAACAAGTCGGAAGAACAAAAGAACTAGTTGAGTTCACTGTAGTAGCAGAGACTGTATCTGCCTTTATATCTGTAACTTGACGAGACATTTAATATTAATAAATAATTTATTTATTAATTAAGTTCTTTACGCAAGTGAAGCACCAACGTAGTCAACGACATTCCATAGACCATTGACTGAGTCCCACTGGAACAAAACTGAGCGAGCAGCAGAGTCACTCGCGAGGGTAGCCGTGCTGTAACCACCAGAAAGATCTGATGAGTGAACAACAAGCGTGTTAGCACCAGCCGTCTTACGGACCAGCTTCAGTTGACCGGCATCAAGACCAGTCGGAAGTTGAACAGTCAAGTTCGATCCAGTAGTAACAATTGATGAGTAGCATGCAGCTGAAAGTACGTCGCTAGCTGAAATCGCTTCCGGGAGACCAACTGGAAGCAGGGCTCCAAGAGAACCGCTTGAGGGTGAAACAACCGTTCCGACGAATGTGTCAGCGTGGACGTCTTTGATTTGGCGAGACATTTATTATTAACAAATAAATTAATTTTGAAATTAATTTAATTTTTGCTCGCCTGGAATGCATTTTGGAGATCCGCACGGCTATCAACGCCACCGCGAGGAGCCTGAGGATAACTCTTTGTATGACCACTACCAGGAGTGTAGCATTGACTTACACCACCGGATTCACCGTGTTGAGGATTAAAGTTAAGATGATCGAATATTTCAAATGTACGTTCAGGACCCCAGAAAGACTGCAGACACGGACGGCTTTTCTCTTGGAAAAGACCTTGAATAAGTTCTGATTCGATAGGGATATTACCACATCCTTTACCCATTCCAGGATTGCCAGTAAATTCACGAGACTGAATATTTTTACGCGTACGGAGGCTTGTATTAATGTTACCAGCAGACAGCTTCAGAGCATTTTCGTAATTGACAACACATGCTCCTACACCGTATCCATTCCAAGCGACAAATCCAGGTTCCTCTGTAGTATTTAAGGTTTTATCGAGACCGTACGGGTGATGGTTATACGTCATATATTTCATCTGTTTAAGATTGTTATAATCAGTGCTGTCACAAGCAGCACCACTTCCACAAGTATTAAATTGCTCAAATTTACACGATGCCATTATTAATACGAAACATAAAAAAATGAAAAAAATAATTTAAACGAATAAATTAATGATCATTATCGAAATTGAAAATGGGTTAGTACTCGTAGGTAGAAGCCAAGATGATAACTTCAAAGTGATAGATCACGCGAAGCAATTAGACTTTTCTACTAAGATTTGGTTTCACGCCGCAACACAAAGTTCGGCACATGTAATAATACTTTCAAATAAGAAAGTTCCTTTAAAATACGGAATTGAACTGGTAAAACAGTATACACCAAAATTAAATTCAAAAGAGAAAATTATTTACACAGACCTTAAGTTTGTAAGAAAAACAAATGTACCTGGTCAAGTTCTTGTTTCAAAGTAGCTTTCAAAGTAGCTTTAGGTGCTCTTAAATGCAGTAAGCACCTTTCCAGTTTTCTGTTTAGTTTTAAAATCATAAACTTCAAATGTATGAATGTCTACCCAATTATGAGAAACATCTTCTAAAATGATTTTATCTTTTTTTCCAATCAAAGTTCCATCTTCAGTATAAATATTCCCTTTACTATCGATAAAAGAGTTATCGATATCAATATCTACTACTATCTCTTCTTCAGAAACTTCACTGTCGTTCGTTTTAACTTCATTGTCGTTCGTTTTAACTTCATTGTCGTTCGTTTTAACTTCGGTAGTGCTCGTTTTAACTTCATTGTCGTTCGTTTTAACTTCTTCAGGGTTAACTTTTTCAGGGGTTTTAATTTCCAAATTCAGAGGCTTTTGAAAGCTGCTCTGCAGGAGACTTTGAAAGCTGCTCTGCAGGAGACTTTTAACAGAATCGAGTGCTTTATTACTGAAAACGTACCCTTTTGTTCCGGGAGCTATACCTTTGAGGTTTGCATTAAACTTTCCACCAAGTGATTCAAGCGACTCCTTAAACGGTAATGTATCTCCAATTACTACAAAAGATCTCTGAGTATACTTCTCGTGTAATTTAAGACCGCTTGTTGAAAGTTCCGCAGGAGACTTTGAAAGCTGCTCCGCAGAAGACTTTTCTTTGGAAGTATCAATTAAAATAGAAAGAATAAATTGTTCGACTGTTAATCCAGAGTCCTCTATTCCTTTTACGATTAACGGAAATTGAAAAAATTTATTTTTCAGAAAAGTGTCCATCTACTCCTAAAAGTTTCTTTTTTTTAAGTTGCTATAATATTAATGGGAGTTACTATTAATCTACTTTTAAAAGAGAAGCCAAATGAAGTAGAGACTCTAATTTTAAAAAATGGTACTACTAGAAGAGAACTAGAAGCGTTTCTATTTAAAAGGGATAAGAATATTATACCTAATACGATACTTTATTTATTGGAAGATAATCAGGTAAATATATTACCTGATTCTCCAATAAAAGATTCCTTATTTTTAGTTCCTTTGTCTTCGATTGCACAGTACTCAGACTATGAAAAAAAATACAGGCAGCAATTCAGATTATTGAATAACGTAAAATTACGCTTATCTGAAGAAGAAATAGATCAAATGTATGAAGACAATCTAGACTTCGACGAAGATATTATTGATAATAGTATTCCAGAAAAGATTGACATTAATCCTTCCGATTATCAAACTACTTTTGGGTTACAAACAATTAAAGGTCGAGTGAACTGCTGTGTAGGAAAAAGTGGAAATAAAAAGAGTAAGATGTTAGATATTAATCAAATTTATAAGAATTTAAATACAGATGATAATATTTTTTTTATCAAAACAAGTAATGAAAGTTATAAAATAAATAATAAATTTAAATTAACACTTTCTGAAAGAAAAGATCTTATAGAATCTGTGTGCGTAGGTATTCAAATAAGATCAAAAAAGGCATTAATTGAACTTTACAGAAATGGTCATATGTCTTACAGTGTGTATTTAGAATCAAATGAAACAGATTACTATCCCCATGTTTTAACCATTCTTTCCACTATTTCAGATTTAAATATTGAGCAAAATGAATCGTTGTACAAGGGAAGTATTCCGTATTACAATGTATCAAAGTGGTGTAGAAGTATATCAGCTCTTTTGATAAAGAGTGATCCCTCAGATTTTAAAATCGAGTACTGTATACGGTTCAAAATCGAAAAACGGAAATTAAGTTCGGTATTAGGTTCTAATTTTGAATTTGATTCACGATCAGATAAAATTGCCTTTGCTAATTCAGAAATTAGTCGAATCCAATTAAAGGAAGAAACAAAAGGTTTGTCAGAAACTGATAAAAAGAATATATTAAGTCAAGAAAGGGTTATTCAAAAATATGAAAATTTACAAAAAAACATGGACGCAAGTATTATCCTTTTACAATACACTAAAGGTGTTGCTTTAAAACTGATTCCGGAAACTTTTTCAGGAAATATTGTGTTCACGAAAGTAACTATTATAGCAAAGAGTAGTAAATTATTTGATGAAATCTATACAGAAACAGCTATATTAGCTCAGCGTTATTACGAAAAATACCTTTCAGGAAGTTATTTACCAAAAATTACAACCGAATTTACAAAAGCTGTAACTGGTTTCTTACCAAGTGACTCATTGTCAATTGAAGATTTAAAAGTTATCTTTAATGATATCAGATTTAGTGGTAAGTTAAAAGACTTTAATAAAAATTTAAGCAAAGAACAGGTAGAGCTTCTAAAAAAGTTCCACGATCTTAAAAAGACCGTATCAAATAGGTATAAAGAGATGTATTCCGAAATTTATTTTGAAAAAATTAATTTACGAAGAATTAAAGGAGACAACGAACACTACACGATACCAGAAGTTCTGCACGAAGAATCTTTCAATGAATTTCTCAAGAGTGACTCATTTAAAGAGTATGTAAATTCTGTAAGGGAATATATTCCAGATGTCAATGAGAAAGATCTTTATAAAGAGCTGAATCATAATGGAAAACGTTACTACGCAGTATGCAAAAATGTATTTAAAATGAATGTAGCAAAGGATCAAACTAAATTAGTTTATCCCGGATTTTTAGAATCGACAAAAGAAGAAGGACATACATTCTTTTCATGTTTTGCAAAACCACAAAATGACTCCCTTTCTCTTAAAAAGAATGTGTTATTGTCAACCAAAATCTTAACATTAGGACAAGAAGGAGAACTTGGATCCTTAAAAAAATTCTTTGGAAACGATTATGTCCGATACGGTACAACAGGAAAATTTTATGACGCAGTGTTACTTGCTAGTAAACAGTCCGATCCTGTATTTACAATGAATAAAGAAGACGGTTTATTTTACGTTTTTAGAAATCTTGAAAAAGGGAAAGTCGCAAAGAGATACACTAGAGAATCTTTTATGAAAGAGTATAAACGTCTCGATCATACAATGTTATCAGACTTATTATCAAGATTACTAAAGATCACTATTTACGTTTTCTCTTTCAATGAAAATAAGATTATATGTAATAATTCAGAAATTTTTGAAAAATGCATTTACATTTTGAAAAGGGACTCTTTGGAACCTCATTACGAAATTATAGGTAAAAAGAGTAAAGAAACAATATTCCCTGTAACTGAAAAAATTAAGAAATTATATAATTACGCCTGTGTAAACGAAATTCCAGAACAAACACATAAAAAGATTCAGTTAGATTCCATAAAAAATTTCAAATTTCAATTAACTGATTCTAAAAATAAAGTAATAGCTGTAATTCTTAACACGGGTCTTTACGTTCCAGTTTATCCAACTTATCCGAAAGTAGGTATTACACAACATATCGATACCTACACTCCCAAATCAGCGAATGATATGTATAAAAAAGTTGATTCAAAATACTACACTGTAGAATCACAAATTGTTAAAAATGGTAAGGTAGTTGCATTTAAAACTAATACAGGACAGTTTGTACCTGTAACTGGAGAACCAGTTAAAGATGTACCAATTTTACATGAAACAGTTTACTATCCAACGATTGATTTTACTCCTGTTTCGATTGCAACGAAAACGAATGAAAAAACAAACCGATTGAAAGTAAGTAACTACTTCAAGGAGAATCCAGCTCAAAAAGAGTATCTCAAAACTTTAATTGAATCGAAGAGGTCACAAAGAACAAAGGTAGCAAGCATTGTATCGGAGATTTTAGGAGAGCCTGATAATGACATAGTAACAGAGTTGTATGTACCTAAAAATAAAATCTTATCTGGAAAGGTGACAGAATATATTCCCAAACAACGTGTGCAACCTGATCAAAATGAATTTAGGTCTACTGCTGCAGCATTAAAAAATAATAATGTAACTTTCGAAGAATTTATTGCAGAACAATTTCCGACAAGTGACTACTCTTTACCAAATTTTGATGTAAAAGTAGTACCAGGAGATGGTAACTGTCTGTTTAGAGCTCTAATACAAGCTGACAATTATCAAGTAACTGGTCATTGGTTATCTCGAGCAGAAGAAACGAAACAAGCACATTTACTTAGATTAAGAATTGCAGAATTGTTGCGTAAGAATAGAAATAAAAGATTAGGATTTACTACTCCTGAAGAGTTCATTCAGACTGAAGAAAATAAGACGTTTGAAGTGTACGTTGCTGAAATGGCAAAAGATCGAACATGGGGTGGGGTACTTGAAATATTATGTGCATCGAATTTGTTACAAAAAGAAATTATCGTTTGTAATCCTAGAAATCAGTGTCACCCTCTTTCTGATATATCCCGACCTGATAAAATATATATTCTTTACGTTAATAATAATCACTACGACGCACTTGGATTAAGATTAAATTGAAAAAAAATAAAATGATCATAAGATTAATGGAGACTGACTTAGTTCTTTACCAAATAAAATGTATCAATCATCCAGAGTATACTAAAATATTTGAGTCAAAGGATCCTACTACTTACTTTAATGAATTTAAACAAGCAAATAAAGGTTGTTACTTCTCGTTTAATCCTACTACAAAGATACCAATGTCGAAAAAGGTTGTTCTGTTTAAAAAGAAGTACGATACAATGTTATGCAAAGAAGACCAAGATCGGCTCAGAAATGGGTTATACGTTGCGAATAACTATTTTACACAGGAAGAACTTAGAAGAATTTCAAAAGGACACCTTGATTACAATGTAGGAGACTGCGAATATCAATTAACAGAATTTAGAACAATTGCTGATCCAGTACTTCATAGGACGGAAAGAATTCTTATATCTTCTGAGTTGGAAGATAACTTTGAAATGTTATCGATTGATCAGGAATTTAATTAATTTCAACCTTTGGTTAATCAAAGGTTGAATTTCTCGGAGCGATTTAAAAAATAAAATTCTATTAAGTTAATGGACTTACAGGTGTATGACTGGTACTCATACGATTTTATACCAGAAACAGAAGAGCCGAAGGACACTCGACAATTTATTATTAATATGTTTGGAAGAACTCTAACAGGACAATCTGTTTGTGTTAATGTAGAATCGTTTCCACCTCATTTTTATATTGAAAGTGACAACCCTTCAGAAACTAAAACCAAAATTAAACAGAAATTAGGAAGTTATTACTCTGACAGTATACACTCTATGAAAACTGTTAAAAAGAAGAAAACCTTTGGATTCACCAATGAGCAATTATTCACCTTTCTACAAGTTTCATTTAAAAGTTTATCAGCGTATAAGAAATGTATAAAAGTAGCAAAAGAACTCAATTGGATTATTCATGAGAAAGAAATAGATCCTATTCTTCGATTTATGCACATTCAAGAAATTCCTGCAGCAGGATGGGTAACTTTTGGAGACAATTACGAAATTCCAGAAGAACAACGGTCTAACTGCGAATTAGAGTACAATGTCAATTGGAAAAATGTATTCCCCTCCGAATTTAATCAGAAATTAGTAAACGCTCCCTTTGTAATGGCCTCTTTTGATATCGAGACTTATTCTCCAAACGGTTGCTTTCCAGAACCTGAAAACAAAGGATGTATTGTTTTTCAGATTGCAACTGTATTTAAAATTTTTAATGGACCGGAAACTACTCGACATCTAATTTCTTTAAAGTGGGACTTAAACGAAATTCCAGGAACAATTATTACAATTGCAAAAGACGAAACTGACCTTTTACTAAAGTGGAGAGAACTTATAATAGATAAAAATCCTGATACGTTAACTGGGTATAATATCTTAAAGTACGATATCAACTTCTTAATGGTTAGAGCAGAAAAGTTAGGTATACTTGATACATTTTCTTATCTTGGAAAATTGAATGAAAGAAAGAGTACACTTATCACTAAGACTCTTTCTTCTAACGCTTACGGAACGAATATTTATAAAACGATCGATCTTCCAGGTAGAATTATTATTGACATTTACGAAGTAATTAAAAAAAATCCTGCAATGAAATTTGAGTCATATAAATTAGACTTTATTGCCGGCCATTTTTTGGGAGAGGGAAAAGATCCTATAACACCAGGTATGATTTTTTCGGGATGGGAATCGAAGAGCTCCAAAGAACTTACTTTGATTGGAAAGTATTGTGTACAAGATACTCTGCTTCCACAAAGATTGATGGACAAATTAACAATTTTTGGTAATGCTATCGAAACGGCTAATGTTTGTTGGGTTCCGATTAGTTACACTTTTAACAGAGGAGAACAGATTAAAACACTTTCTCAATTTTCTAGAACAGCACGTCTTAATAATTTTGTGGTTACGAAAGACCCCAATTGCTCTTACTTTAGAGTAAACCCTAAGCTTGAAGAAACTCTTACAGAGAAACAGTTGTCTGATTACCTTAGGGAAACAAATCCAGAGTGTCGAAGTTGCGGAATTGTTTACTCTGAACACGTTTATCACCCTTTTAAGGGTGCTTTCGTTCTTTCTCCCATATGTGGACTATATGTTGATCCTATTACTGTACTCGACTTTATGTCTCTTTACCCAACAACAATGGCTGATAATAATTTATGTCCAACTGTTTATGTAAATGACCCGAAGTACGATAACCTGACAGGAGTGCAGTACCGTACAGTAGAAGTTTTTGATGACAACACAGGTAAAACTTATTATTACCGATTTGCACAAAATACCCAAGGATTAGCAGTAATGATTATCGAAAATTTATTAAATGCTCGTATTAAAGTTCAAAAAGAGATGAAAGCTGAACAAGACCCTTTTAAAAAGAGTCTTCTAAATAGTAAACAACTTGCAATTAAAGTGAGTTGTAACAGTGTATACGGATTTTTTGGGGCAATTAAAAATGGGTTTATCCCTTGTGTACCTGTTGCTAGTTCTTGTACCGCTTTAGCTAGACGTAATTTGCTCTTTTCAAAGAAGTATGCAGAAGACCACGGAGCGAAGTGTATATATGGAGATTCAGTTACAGGGTGGACTCTTATTTCTCTTCGGAATGGAAATAATACTTTTAATTGTTATATCAAATTTCTTGATGGTCCTTGGGAAAGTTATCATGGAACTAAGGAGTCTTTTATTCCTGATAATTTAGAAGTATTAACTGAAACTGGTTTTACAAAGGTCCATAGAGTTATACGTCACTTTACTAGAAAAGAAATTGTACGTATTATTACTGAATCCGGATCGGTTGATTGTACGGAAGATCACTCTTTACTTCTTCCAAATGGACAGAAGGTAACTCCAAAGGAAGTCTCAATAGGTACAGAACTTTTACATACCAATGGTTGTAAAAGAACAAAAATTGTAAGTATCACTTCTTTAGGAAGAGTAACAGATTACGTTTATGATCTCGAAACAGAGAATCATCATTTCGCTGTAGGAAATTTAGTAGTGCATAATACTGACAGTGTCTTTTTGAAGTTTAATACCAGTGAAATCTCAGATCCAATTAAGAAACGAGAAAAGGCTAAAGAACTTGGAGAAATCTGTGCAGCAGAAATTACAAAGGGATTGCGTGCGATTAATCCTTTTAAGGAGAATCACTGGACGAAGTTACAGTACGAAAAAGTTTATGGAAGAATGATTCTTTTAACTAAAAAAAGGTATATCGGAAATATGTACGAAGACAATATGTCTGCTAAACCTAAAAGAGATTCCAAAGGAATAGTACTCAAGAGAAGAGACAATATAAATTTCCTTAAAGACCTTTACTCAGGTTGTATCGATATTTTAATGGACCCAAATCGTAATTCAAGGGACCTCAGTATCCAAGAATCAACTTCTTTTATGAAAACAAAGATAGAGGAACTTTTATCAGGTACAGTTCCTTTGGAAAAATTAACTTTGTCTAAAAGTCTTAGAACAGGGTATAAACAAGATAATCTTCCTCATCTTGCTGTTCAACAAAAAATTAGATCACGAAATCCAGGTTCAGAACCAAGGTCTGGAGACCGTGTAAATTATATCTTTATCGAAACAAGTAATAAAAAAGATGTCCAGTATCAAAAAGCAGAAGACCCTGAGTACTTTATAGAGTATAACCTGAAGAATCCAAGTAAACCATTAAAATTAGATATTCTTTACTACCTTGAAAAGCAGATACAAAATCCTTTAGTAGATCTATTTAAGTTTTTAGATCCTAATCTAGAGAAAATTTTTGAAAAGTATATAAACGATTATAAAATAAAGAAAGCTGGATTGCAAAAAATCACACTCTTTTTTAAACCGAAGTAAATTGAATAATAATATTATTATTCAATAAAAGAAAGTTCTTCAAATTGTATTTTAGTTAGATTAGTTTAATCAAATTCAGTATATTTTATTCTTAACATTCGAATTCCTTTTTCTTGACAATAATCATCTTTAATTTTATCACGAAGTTGAACTTCTTTTAATTTTTCTTTTTTTAGAAAAACATGATTGTTTTTACATTTCCACCAAATTTTATCTTAAGTTTACTAATATTAATATCATTATTTTTATCAGGATGAACATAATTATATAGATTAGTTTAGCATTTATTAAAAATACAATTTTTATATTTAACTGAAATAATTTTATTTGTTTAAATTAATGAAACTTGGAAAGATACTGCTTATATTGATTTCTGTATTTGTGATAGTATGTCTTTTACGTTCAAATGAGCGTTTCTGGTTCGAAACAAGACAGAACAACAATAATAACAATAACACTGTAGATTACGATAATGAGGTTATTAGAACTCAAAATCAAGTTTATTCTGATTTAACTAGAGGTCTTGGGGTTGCGGGTACAGAATGTGTTTCGGATGCTTCTTGTACACCTGGATTACATTGTACAGAATTTTTAAAAAATTGGAATGCAAATTCTCCAATTCAAAATACGGAAGCAGTAGGATCTCTTGCCAATCCAACTTCAAAAGGAACTATTAAAATTTGTAGATTTACACCCAATTCAGTTAATTCTGACTGTTCTGACTTTGGACGTGTTGGTATTACGTGTCCAAATAATTAAAAAATTTTTCCTATGATATAGGAGAAATGTTGAAAAAATAAATTGATCTTAATGAACTAAAGAATGGAATTTCTTCCGCAATTTAAAGAGCTTATTAAGAAAGAGTACTCTCCTGAAGAACAAAACAAACTTTTAATTCGATTTACCACTTTTGCAGAAACATTTAAACTGTTTAAACCAATTATCATTTCTCCATTTTTTGACCTTTCCTTTTTACTTTATAAATTTGCATTGTTAGAAGGGATAGAACTTGAATTTCATCCAAAGTGGGGAAGACAAGAAGTTCTTGGTCCGAGAGGAGAGTGGTATACACGAGACTACAACATTATTGCAAGACACCTCAAATGGATTCCAGAACATTCAAATGTTTGGGAACTTAAATAAATTAAACTTATTTAAGAAAAATGGAAGGTTACCGTTTAAAACCATTCGACACAATTCAACCATGCGTACTTGAACCTTTGAATAAGAATCCACATTTGAAGCACTTTAAAACTAAAGAAGAGTGTGAAAAAGCTTTAAATTCATTTAAAGAAGCAACTAGAGTTCCCACTTTTTATCAAAAAGCCATTTAATTTTTGATGGAAGATTTTCAACCTTAGAAATAATAATACATTCGATTAAGTAATTTCGATTATTAAGAATTAAGTTAAGAAATTCTGGATACTTAGTATAATCTAAAACAAGTGTAATCTCAATCGACCACGGATTTTTCAGATGGCAGCGTTGTTGTTCTAAATGTTCTAAAATTCTTTTCTGTTGAATATTTTTTAATATGTCGATATTAAATTTTTCTGGAGTGTGTTGAAAAGGAGTATTCCAATCTTCGGTTGAGATTATTACTGTAAATTTCTTTGAAATGTCGATATCTTTTCTACTACTACAACAATATAGATACGAATCTGCTTTGATCATTTAAATGATAGTTTATTAATTTAAACGTAATTAATCTGATTAAGATCGATATACACTTTTTCAGAATTACAACGAGACCAAGTATATAAAGTTCCACCTGAAATTTCGTTCCATGAAAGTGCTATAAGAAAATCAACAATATGATTATTCCTTTCAAAAAATGAATTAAATGTTAAGACAGTAGCATGATTATCTTAATAGCCTTTAATGAGTCTTCGCCTATAATTTCGCTAAATTCTGCGTGTAAACTATTTGAAAGGATTCCGTCTTTGGTTTTAGAATAACTGTTGCTAAATGGAGCAGTCTAGTTCGAATTCAGATGGGTAGTCATTAAAAAGTTCAACTGCTAGGTGGTCACTCCATGCAGCACCTCCAGAAACAAGACATACCTTACTTTCCAAAAAAGAATGATCTTCCAATTTTGTATAAACAAGTTGTTTCATAACATGAAATAATTTCTCAGATAATTTTGAATGTATTTCCTTAGAAAGACGATTCTTACCTCCAGCAAAGCCAATAATACCTATTCTCTTCATTTTTATTCAAAAAATGAAGAATTTTTTTTTCAATTAACGATCAATAACCCAAAAGTCACTCGCTAAAGTTGAGTCTGTTAAATAAGCGTAAGGAATTGTAAAGTATCCAGAGAGTGCCCACGAACTTCCCCACGAATTTCTACATAAGAATCTACTTGTAGAATCTGAAAAGCCTACAATAAGGCAACAATGCCCTCCGAGGATATAGTCTCCACTTTGAGGTGATGGCATAGGAACAACACCCGTGTTAGTCACTGTATCAGATTCAAATGAAGCGTAAACAACAAAACCAAACACAATTGGATACCCATTTGCTAAAACCGTTTTTAACGCAGTTAAATTTGTATTGTCGATGTAAGAGTATTGTGAAATACGGTGACTTAATCCGTTTGTGTAAGCTGTGCTCGGTGGTTTAATACGATATTTGGAAATAGTGTACGGCCAGAGTGTTTCGTTACAAGCTCCTTTAGTAACTAAGCACGCAATTCCGTCATGAATGTACGCACCAGAGTCGTAATTGGTTGTTCCTTCGATGACACGTTCGTTATAATAAATAAAGAGCCGACTAAGATTAATATAAGGAACAACCCCCGCTTTTTTCTCTAAGTACTGTAACGCTCCTGCTAATCCGTGCGCGGTACAACTCCCTAGATTACTCTGGTCTTCTACTGGACTGCAATTTGAACGCAGATCAACAGAACTTGGTAAGCCTGCGGTACTCAGAGGTGCTGAAGTTCCAACTGTAGCGCTTGGTCCCGGAACACTTAATTCGGCATGAACTCCGTTGTATGTCATTATCTTTGAATAAAAAGGAGAACTTCGAATTTCGTTAATTGTTTCTTGGGGAAGGTCACTCTTTTTCCAATTATAAATTCTACGAACCGACATTTAATATAACCCAACTTAAAAAAAGAGGACTTCTAAAAGAAGTATGCCAGGATTGGCAAATTTGGGTAATACCTGTTTCTTAAACGCGACAATACAGGCGCTTTTTCATACAAACAAATTAAAAAAGTACTTGGTTAATTATCCTTATCCAGAAAAGTGTTCTCGAGAACTTATTTTTGCAAAAGTGTTATCTGGATTGATGAAAGAAATGGAAGGTTCATCTTTTGTTGTTCCTATGGAATTTCGAAAAGTATTTTCTATTTATTTTGCATTTTTTCGAGGAAACGGTCAACACGACGCCCATGAATCCTTAATGTTTATTCTCGAAATGTTACATCAAGGATTTTGCGAATCAGTTGAAATGAAAATTACAGGAGACCCTTCAGATCCTATAAAAAAGAAGATACATGCCTCGATGATCACCTTTCAGAGGTACTTTTCAAAAGAGTACTCAATGATTATCTCTTTCTTCTATGGACAACTGCATTCAGAGATTAAGTGTCTGGAATGTAATAGAGTCAGCGACTCTTATGATCCTTTTCACTGTTTGTCTCTCCCTATTCCTGAACAAGGAGGAACTCTTTACGACTGCATTGATCTTTATCAGCAGTCTGAATTACTTAGTCTTGGAAATGAGTACTCCTGTGAACATTGTAAAAAGAAAGTCCAGAGTCACAAAAGAATCACTGTTTGGAATGCTCCAAAAATTTTGATAGTTCAATTGATTCGTTTTAAGGGAACATCGAAGAATGATACCCCGATAAAGGTTCCATTAAATCTTGATCTAACAAAATACATCAACCCTTTGTACACTGTAAATGGAGTTGCTAATAAAAGGTACTCTTTGTATTCTGTAATCGTTCACTCTGGTACTCCAAGTGGAGGTCACTACTACAATTACTCAAAGACACCAGAAGGTTGGTTCTGTTTTGATGATACAAATGTAAGTCCAGTAGTCACCAAGGAATTTGATTCTGGGTACACTTTTTTCTATGAAGTAGTTTAAATTCTCTTAAAAGAATTTAAACATTCGGTCAAAGACCAAATAATTTATATTTATCAATTTCAATGGCTACTGGCTCAAATTTTATTGATGCCTCTTTTACTACGGTCAGAATTATAGGCAATCAATCGATTACTAATTCTGATCAGAAAAATAGTGGTGCTTTACAGGTAGCTGGTTCTGCTTCGATAGGAGGAACTTTGTTAATTAGCGGAGACCTTTTTGTTTCAGGAGACTCTTACTCATCTTCTTCAAATGCAACAAAATTGCAAGGTCAGCCAATTGATCCAGCAACACCAACACCTAATAATTTATTAGTGTACTCCGGCAGTGATTGGCGTCCAGAATCGAATATTACAGTTCCAGGTACTCTTACTGTTGTAGGAGATCTCCTCGTTCAAGGTACACAAACTATTATTGACTCGACAACTGTTACAACTGTTGACAACGTAATTCTTATTAATGCAGGAGAACTTGGTAACGGTGTTACTTCAACGTACAATTCAGCCCACACCTTGCCAGGTGCAGGTATCGAAGTAGACCGTGGTTCAGGAACAAATTACCAATTTGTGTTTGATGAAACCGATGATATCCTTAAAATCGGGTTTAAAGATACTCCTTTAAGCAAAGTAACAACTCGTGTTGACACGATGTATCCAAATGGGATCTCTTACTGGGTTTCAAACACTTTAATGAACAGTACTGACTTCACGTACATTAATGGTCTTATAACCGGAGCGATGGCAAGATTTAATAGTGACGTCTCTATTCAAGGTAATCTTTCTGTAAATGGATCGTTTGGTATAAATAATCTAGCTGCGAACAGTGATCTTTCAACACCGAATCTATTTTTGGGAGCTGCTAAAGGTGTGAATTTACGAGTGAATTCAGCGATCACCTCAGATTACACTTACTCTTTTCCAGCTTCAGGGCCAACTGGAGATGCTCAAGTAATTGCAACGTCAGGAAATACAAACGTATTTTACGAAATACACCCGACCAATTTTATTGTTGTTCGGCAGAATCCAGGTCCAGGAGAGTTCTCAAGTGTTTACTCTGCGATTCAAAGTATTCCTGTGAGCCCGAATCCAGGATACCCTACAGATACCAACCGTTACACTGTTTATGTTTACCCTGGTATTTACACGGAACCGCAAATTGTTCTTCCAAGTTATGTTGCAATTGAAGGTGTGTTTCAAACACAAACAATTATTCAAGCGGATACCAGTGTAGCAAGTCAGACGTTTATTGTTGGTTCGATATACGCCGCAGTTAATAGTGTAACATTAGGGTGTAGTAATCCATCTTTACCACCAAATTATCTAGTAGAATATCTTGGAGACCCTTCTGGAGATCATTTCCGGTGTGACAATGTTCTTTTCAAAACAACTGGTAATATTGTTCATATCGGAACAACAAATGGCCCTGGTATTTTCTTATTACTGAATTCGTTAATTGATATGTCCACTCCGTTTATAAATGGAATCGTGATTGATGACTCTGGGCCAAGTAATAATCCTGCAATTGTATTAGTTGATAATTTAATTTGGAGCGCTGACTCTTCTGGTCTTACGAATTTTAATACTTTTTTGAATGTAACTAGTTACTATCCAACTCCAGGACCGTTTCCGAATATCGTGTGTGTTTTCACAAATAGCTCAATTGGTGCGAATATTCCTGGCGCTTCAGGTACAGGTATTTCTGTAACAGGAAATGTGTTTATGGTTGTTGAAACTGGTCTTTTTGCAAGTTTTAACACAGCGTTTGTAAATCCAAATTCAGCAAATTACACTATAATTATTATATCTGCAACCACATTTACTGGTAATAATACGGACATTTCAATTCAGAGTCCGAGTGCAATGGGTACATTAGCGTGTAATGCATCACAGAGTAAAGTGAATATCGTCTCGGGAGCAAGTATGGGTGTAACTCTAAATGACCCTGCAGGAGGAATTGTGCTGTCAGGTTCTTTGTCTCAAGGAACGACTTGGGCAACCGTAACAGATATCTCAGATCAAATTCAACACGCTGCTGTTACGGGTCAAGTAGATGGCCCGTTTGCATTAACTTCTGCGGGAGGATTGAATGTATCAGTAGCAGCAGGATCAGGATACACTTTTGTAGGACCGTTAAGTAGTAATTATCTTCAACATACAATCTGGAGTTCAGATACGATTACTCTTCCTGACAACGAACTGTCGTGGATCTATATTGATCATTCCGGAAATGTTCTTTCAAGTGTTTCTGAGCCAAATGCAATTCAAACAATCCTTATTGGAACAGCACTTACTTATTCTGGATCAGTTTCGTATATACAACAAATTGGACAAGTCCTTAACAATCTTTCAACGAATATTGATCAAACGTTGCGTAACGGATTTGGATCAATTGTACAAAGTGGACTCATTGCAACTCCAGGAAGTGACAATACCAAACTTGCAGTAAACGTGTCTTCAGGTAGTTACTTCTACTCTGTCAATAATTATCCACCAAATGCTGGAACGAATATAAGTATGATTGGATATTACGGAGATTCTACTCAAACAGCTCCCTTTACAAGCGTACCACTTCAATGGGACTCTTCTGGAACACTAACAGCGATCACTTCAGGTTACTGGGTAAAACACGCCTTGTATGTACTTTCAGATTTAGTCGGAAATACTAAGTACTTCTTGGTATATGGTCAGCAACAATTTTCTTCTTTGTTATTGGCTCAAACGGGAAATCTTCCTGTACCACCAGCCACATTTGTTGGAAATATGGTTCCGATTTCTGCGATCATCGTGACCAATGGTGACACTCCGCCTTTGTCTAGTACACGCTTCTTGGATATTCGACCAACGTTGTCTTTCCGTTCAGGAACAGTAACAGCAACAGCTGATCACAATAGCTTGTTGAATCTTACGGTAGGTGATGCTCACACTCAGTACTTCAGAACGGATGGTACACGAGTGATGGCTGGAGATATTCAACTCGGTACAAATAATATTACTGGCGCGGGAGGTAACTTGTTAATGGGTGTTGATATCACTTCGCACGCTTCGAGACACCTTCCAGGTGGAGCAGACGCTTTAGCTACAGCTGCTCCTGTGACTATCGACACAGTTAATTCTATTGGTATTGCAGCGTCCTTTTCAAGAAGCGATCATGTTCATGCTCACGGAGCACAAACAGATCCGAGTATGCACGCTGTTGCTACTCTTTCGACAAACGGGTTTATGTCTGCAAGTGACAAGAGTTTGCTCACTTCTGCTAGTGTTAGTGACATTCCGTACAGTTTGGTTCAACAAGGTGCTAACGGCGAAATTAGAATTTCGACTCTTTACACTTCAGACATTTTATCCGGAACAGCAACATTTAATGGAGCGACGACATTTAATGGAGCGGCCACATTTAATAACACTATCACTACTGGTGTGATCAATAGTACTCAAGGGAACTTTTCGAGTGACTTACACTCCGGAGTCTTTACTGCAACACAAGGTACCTTTACGTCCGATCTTACTGTAAACAGTTTCACGAGTAATGGTAATTTAAGTGTTCAGGGGAACTTAACTGTTGCTGGTAATAGTACATTCAATTCAGATGTCACCATTAATGCAATTATTTCCGGTCGTCGTGCAGTCTTTTCAAGTGACTTAACATCAGGAGTACTCACCGCAACACAAGGAACTTTCGGGTCTGATCTCCATTCTGGAGTATTTACTGCTACCAAAGGAACCTTCTCGAGTGATCTTACTGTAAATAGTTTTACTACCAATGGTAATTTAAGTGTTCAAGGGACACTTACAGTAGCAGGTAATAGTACTTTCAATAGTGATATTACCATTAATGCAATCACAAATGGTAAACGTGCAGTATTCTCAAGTGACTTAACATCAGGAGTACTCACCGCAACACAAGGAACTTTCGGGTCTGATCTCCATTCTGGAGTATTTACTGCTACAAAAGGTACCTTCTCG
>Ga0302280_1001467_pt1 | contig 19395 bp, 12 predicted proteins | sample III_Fen_E1_1_FD_198771 | JGI IMG/M metagenome (GOLD analysis project Ga0302280, IMG submission 198771) | Peat permafrost microbial communities from Stordalen Mire near Abisko, Sweden - III_Fen_E1_1 | ecosystem: Environmental > Terrestrial > Soil > Wetlands > Permafrost | place: Sweden: Abisko... | reverse complement strand
TGTTTAATTTTGCAATATTTTTATAAATTGACACTTTAGTCTTAACAGTCATTCCAAATAAAATATATTATCATTTCCTCATTTGAGCAGTTGCCCATTTTTTAAAATTTTTGAGACAAGGCAGAACAAAACATAAAATAATCTTTAGACAGTTCTCATAGTAATTAATATTTAATTCCTCATTTATCTTAATTAATATTTCCGAAATAAGGGGATTATTATGATAGTTTTTCTCAACCAAAATCACCTAGGTCATTACAATAAAAAAATAATTGAGGAGCATGACCTGCAACTTATCTACGAGTATAATTTCAATATTAAACTATAAGTTCTGCCTGACTTCCGACTGTGAATGCAAGGTACAGATGCAGATTCAGATTGTTATCATTCAATATTTCTTTCTGATTTTTGGATGTTATAGATTTAAAGTATTTCAATATACAGAAGAATTCTAAAAATAGAAATGATTTTTTATATATTTACAAGATACATATTTAAAGATATTACATACAAAACAATATCTGAATTATTTTAAAATATTGTTTATTGCAGATCCATGATCTGTTTTTTTGTATTTCAACATATAGTTATATAGTTTAAGGTATCTACTTTTATAATTAAATCATTAGCTCTATACTTTTATTATCTCTAATTTATCTCCCTTATATTTCAAATTCAGGTAGAATTTAAACTCATTCCCCATCTCATAAATCATAAACATTAGTAATTGATTATCATCCATCAATAGTATCAGTTTTTGTTCAAGTAAATCTACGCAAACTGTGTATTCATGCTATTTTTATTCCTTTATGTTTTATTTTATATTTTATATGGCTTTTGTTTCATTTAAGTATTTATATGTACCTTTCTACAAATCTATTTGAACAGAATTGCTGGTCAATGCTATAAGCTAGCACACTCCAATTTCAATTCCAATAGTCTTCGTTCTAAAAGCAAAATAATATTTTTTATTTGCATAGTGGCTGGAATAGGACTGGCAATGATAGAGAAAATTTGTTGGTTAACTGTTATTTGATAGTTTGGTGATGATATTTGAATTTCTGTTGATTTCATAATGCTATTTACTGAATTAAATGACTGTAAAATTAATATTCTCCCCACGTTTATCATATTTCTTTGCCGCATTCATAGCTTTTCGTAAAAAGCTGGTTTAGTTGGAAAAATAAAATTAGTAATTTTATGCAGTAATCCTTATTAAGCTTAGTCTTTCAGCTTAAAATCCAAATTCTTCAACTTTATCGTAGTCCTCTAATTCCTCGCTCAATAAAATTTGCAATATAATTAAATGAAGGGATTGCCAATTTTTATGTTTAAGATTATTTTAAAATAAATGCTTTTAGAGTAAGGCACTTCCCTGAACTTTATTAAGAACAATATACAAGAGAGAGTTAGTACACTCAGCTCCGACCAATCACAATTAAGAATGGACTACCAACTTTAGAGACTAGTTTTGTTTCCAACTATATTTAGCAAACGAATACATAAAAAAAAAGACCGTAAATGTTTAAAATCGGGATAATATTCAGCTTTCTCTATTAAATTATTTTCTAGATTCAACTCTTTTAACTGTGTGAGTTCCTATAAGCCAGTCATTGTGGTGATTTTATTGAAACCTAAATATATTGATATTGACTTAAATTCAAAATTTGCAAGTACTTTAAATTATTCAAGCCTCCTATTTCTTCAATTTCATTTTTTTCTATTTATCAAAATGCATACTAATGACAAGCACTTTTAAAAACATAAATGGCTCAAAGTTTTCAGCAAGAAGAACTTTCATTGAAGATATTTGATTGTTGGTGAGGTCTAATAGATGCAGCTTTTGTTGTTGATACCCCTTAGTGTCGATTATTTTAATCTGGTTGTTATCTAACTACTATTTGATATACTGAGGTATATTTTTTGCAAGTTAATAAGACAGTCAAGCATGTCCATCTCGAATACCTCATATTCTTATAACATTTTTCCTTCTGAATAAATGCATAATATACTGATTCTAATGATATGGATAAGAGAAAGTTTTTCCATGGAGGACTACTATTTTATCAGTTTATTCAAATGAGGCAGATATATGGTGGAAAATGCGAATAATTTCCTCATATTGTTTGGCAAATTATTCAAAGTATTCTTTTCTTTATCTAAAAAATCGTAAATTTTTTAATCTTTTTTTAAGTTTGAGTCTTTGAACAGTTATTTGCAAAAGGGACATTTCATAAACTCTTTCTTTTTTAGTTTTGAATATTTTTTAATTGAATCTACACACTCAGAACACACTAAATGTTAATTATTACAAACTGTCAAAGGTTAGTGATCATCAGTATCAAAAAGATTTTCGCAGATAGGACAGACTATCTTGATAGGCTTTTTATTTGAACTTTTAATTTGATTTTTGATCTATCTTTTAGCAATACATAAACCGCACCCTCCCATTTTATTAGCTCTTTATTAAATAATAGTAAAGAAAATTATAAAAATACGTTGTAATAAAGAATAGTTCTCAAGGATATTGCATACTTTACTTATAAAAGTTAATGATATTTGAGACAATCGGCTTAACTATTGTCTCACTAAGGTTGTTATTTTAAAAATATCATAAAACAACTGCTTTTATGACACATCCTTATTCATGAATGAATTGCTTTTTTAAGTTTAAAGCTTTATATCGATGATAACTTATATATTGTTTTTAGTTCTAAACTACTGGATTTATAATACAATATATGCGAAGTTGCTATATTTAACATTCATAATTAATGTTGGAGCAAAATATATTAGCCTGTCAATTTAAACTTTATTTAACACAAATCAAACTCAATTATTTTTAATTCGTCTCTCGAATACAATGGGATTGGAACTGCCAATTTGTCTAGCACTCAGCTGTTGGACACGAAGTTTTCCCCCTCGCATCTCCTCTCTGGTTAACTCTTCTCCATATATTTACTAGCCATCCTAAGATCCATCTTGATACTCCATCAGACGATAAACTTCGACTTGTTTTTCGACTGAATTGAAAATCATTTCTTCGAATTTAGTGATCATGTCACTCATATCTTTGAGCATGACTCGAGCATTAATTCCCTTATGGCGGATTAAATATGAGATATATGAGAAGTATGGGCAAAGCTAAATATTTAAAGCTTATTAAAGAGTTAATGAGACTGCCAAAGACATGCATGTATTCAATTTATCATCATCTAGTAATTGATTATCTCTTATTTTGTAGACAATATCATTGAGCAGATCTTCAATAAGCTTCAATCTCTCCAAGCTTTTAATTTATTTTTTGTGAAATGGCTTTTAGCTTTCTTTCAAGTCTTTTTTGATTGTGATTTATTGTTTCATCATTTTGAGGGTGTGAGAACAATTGAATTATTGAATTATCGTTTGTGTTTATAGGTGTAAGTGACTTATAGAATAATTCAAATGCTCATAAACTTTCACACTTATCATGAATCCATGTTCCAATTTTCTTTTAAAAAATGAACAATAATAAATATTTTGAGTAATTTAGGTAATTTTGAAAGATGTAAATCCAATAAATAAATAAATTCACCAACCCTTACGATGTTTATATGTGATGAGAATCTTTAGTTTGTTGCGAGCACTGGTTTATTCGTGAACTGTCTTCTTTATCTTTTATAGAGAACGCTTGATTTGGGCTGCTTTTTCTCCGTTTTTATTCTGAAATTAGGCAAAGGCTAATTCGTTCATCTTTTTTTAAATCAAACCTAATATTTTATAGACCTGCTTCACGAGATCCATTTCCTCTATCATTTCTCCTTATTTCACTTTTTCGATATCCATCTCTTGCTTTATTTTTCTGATTTATCTTTGCTTATTCAATTATTGCTCATTAGACTTGTATATTAGTTTAGCTTTTCGTCCCTCTTCTCGATAGATATGCAATAAGTACAGTTTTGCTAAGGTAGAAGCCCTTTTTTCAATTTCATTTTTGTTGGGAAAATTTCTGGATTTAAACTCAACTTTGTTTTCATCTGCAAACTATAAATCAAATTTTTTCAGAGGTGGCTCATCTCTTCATAATGAGATAACTACTCCAATAGCAGGCGAATATCACCAATCTGATGCTTGATTGTGTTGAAGTCAATATATTGCTGATCAGGAAGAAAAGGAGCTTCGCCTATCACTTCCTTGCCGTTGCTATATTCTTGGTGCCGCAGAAAAAGAACTGACTTGAAGATCGGTCTTCCTGAATTTAATTTCTCATTAAAGCAATTTTATGTGAGATGATCAAAATCGTAATTGCTCAGAGCTATCACGCCGCTGCTGCCAAAATCGGATTGGTCGAGAATACGACTATGATTATCCTTATCCTTATAAGACTTAACCTATATCTTATTAACTAGTTGAGCTTCTTTTTCGAGTCTTGCGTAAAAATAAAAATACATTTTATGCAAGGTATCCTGTTCATTAATGATCTCTTCGACATTCTGCCGAACACTATCAAAGAGAAACTGATATTGTTCTTTTTAAATTCTGGAGATGGGCAGTTTACCGAATATTTAGTGGACCGTTTCGAACTACCCCATTTCTCTCATTCGCTTGTATGTATTACTGACCATTTCCTCTACTAATTAATCCTTGTTTCCGATATTTTAGCGGACTTACTATTTTATCATTTGTATCTATGATCTATTATTTGAGCACAATAAAAAATCAACAAGGTCATTGGTCCGTTGCAAATTGGAAAGATGAGTCTTTATAAAAATAGCCCTACTTTTGAAAACAATTTTATTGAGCATAATTTATCATTAATTAACTCTTGCCTACCATGTCATACGAATAAGGTGTCATTACTTCTCTAGTAAATATTTGTTAACATAGCTCAATAATCTTGTCAAACTATTAATTGGTAATTTTTAAACACTTGGCCCAATTTGCAGAAAATATTTAACTGAGCAGCATTAAAAAAATCCAGATATATTCAAAAGGCTTACATAGAAGTCTTTTGAACGTGTTGATCGTAGCGTTTGCTAAAATGTGAAGGAGACAGCAGAGTACAAAAAAATTACTCAAGAGATGCGAATTCGAAAGAGAGATGATGATGAAATCCCACAAAAAAGACCGAGAAATGCTTATAATTTGTTTGTTGCTAGTTAAGGTGTAAAAATTAAAGAGCAATTCCCTCACATGAGGGCGCCAGACATCGTCAGAATCGCTGCTGAAAGATATAATCAACTTACTCCAGCTCAAAAACAACCCTATATTGATAAATTTGAAGAAGGCAAAAGGCTTTTCGAGCAGCAAAGATTGGATATGGGACTCAGTCGCACTCCAACTCATGCGAAAAGAGGCAGAGGATCGGGAAGAGGCAGATACGACTATTCTCTTCGGTGATTTAATCCATTTTAAATTTATTTTCTTTATTATAGTAATATTTTCTCCATTATATTTGGAGTCCTTTGCATGGGTTATTTCCAATAGACTTGTAAAATGAGTACAAATAATTATAATAACATCTAAATTTGCTTAATTTTGCCCGTTTAAATAACTGTTTTTGAAAATTTGACAATGGCAAAATCTAAAGCGAAATTTATCAAATTTCGTATGCCACAATGAGAAATTTCAAAAAAAGAAAGGTTATTTAATGTTGCTTGTGTTGAAATTTGACCAACCTTTGGCAGATACCAGCAAATTAAAGAGTTTCTGGCTTTTTAATCTGACTAATTTATATTGATTTATAAATCATATACAGATTAAATTTAAATGAATAAAGAAGTAGTGCCTAAAAAATATTCCAAAATATCTCCAGCTTTGAAATCTTATTTCCTTCATAACCTCTACTATAGATCGATGAACATTAACGATGTAATTTGTTAAATATAAAGGCCGCGAAAAGCTGTAAAATTAATTATTCAACGGCAAAAGTTATTATTCAGAGTTTAAATTACAACTAAAAGAAATATGTTAAGAAATTACTCAAAATTCAGGAAATCCATGAAAAAATGGGTAAGTTTTAAATCCACAAAGTTAGCTCTTATACAAATATCGTATTAAAGAGATAACATTCTAAAGACACTCATGGAAGTTAATAAATATCTTTCGCCAAGTTTTATAAGCCCATTGAAGTTATTTCACGATTATAATACGATTATTTCTCGAAGTAAGAAAAAATAAGTCCAATTTGATTTGGCACGTGATTTGGTCATAGTTCGTATTTTTAAGGATCTGTCCAGTTAGCCACTTAAATCAGTGACTATTAATCAATTTGGTTTATGACTAATTTAAAATTAAAATTATTGATATAATTGATAAAGTCATTCATACATAAAAATATATCTTTTCTTAAAACTCATCAAGATACTGCTATTATTGGAAATTGAATCCTTATGAGATAAGTCTTCTGATGGATAAACAATTTATTGGCGATAGCAGGTTCCTTGGCGATCCAAAATAATAAAATGAGACAGAAACTCATAATGAATATCAAAACAGAATGTCAATTATTTTGGCAATAAAATTAAATAATGCTCAATATAATTTAGATAAATGGGATGCATGTCTTTACAATCAAGTAAGCAGTAGTCAAAATAATCAATGAAAGACTCACCAATCAATAATGATGATTAAGGACAGAAGAATCAAAAGCGGATTAATAAAGATAACAGTTTGCAATTTCAAAAAACAAAATCGGACATCCAACATCACTCTCGAGTCAATAAATCTTAACAAACACCTTTCTTAAAATATCGTAACTCTGATTTGATTTCCTCAAGATAATCTCTTACTCCTCTATCAAATCGAGTCAGTAGATCTTCAAGTTTTTTGCGAAATGACATAGTAAATGAATAAACAAATTTGATAAATAATCAAACCTTTATTCCTGGGCATATTTACATAAATCTTAAAATTGGAATTACTAAGGAGTGATTGAAGAAATGGGATGAAGATATTCAATGATAACAAAATATAATAAATATTCTAAGTAAATAATCAACAGCATTAACGTTAATACAAGTTCAATAGTTGCTGTACTTCATTCCTTTCATTTTGACTGAGATTCAGCTGATTTGAATTGTTCAAATATTGACAAAAACATTCTTCAACTTTTTTTATAATGAGAACAAACTCTCCAAAACAATTTAGTTGTTCAATTTTCATGCTCATCCGATAGTTCATTATTAATTTTATCATGATTTCAAAACAATTATTTCTCAATAGTGACTCAAGGTTAGAGTTGGCCAAGCAGCCTACAAATGCATATTTTCGTTCTAGTGGATGACACTCATTGTATTGGGTATTATTCTTATTATTTATTAGATAGTAAACAGTTTTTTATAAGAATTTGTGTATAAAAGAGTGAATTTCGTTTTGAGGATAGGATTGGAGATAGAATTTCATCTGATGTTGGCAATTTATAATGGTCTCATAATGATTATGCCATTCAACTGAAAGGAGAAAATTCTAATTGAAAGAATAAGCACTCGATGGTTTAATTTAAGTGATATTATTCTGGTTTACTTTTGGGAAGACTTCAGGGATGGAATCAGAAATTTCAATGACTGATATTTATCGATCCTATTTATCCATTTTTTAAGAAGTTTTATAGTTCATTAAGTTTGCATACTTTCGTTTTTTTTTTATTGAAGTTTTTTTTGATATTTTTTTGTAAATGATTTGATTCTATCTTTTTGAGATCTCCTGTTTTTCTTGAGAATTGAGATGCTGCAAGTTTGCTATTTATTCATATTCATTGCTTTTGAAGAGTTGGATTTAGTTTAAATAATCAGAGGGCTCGTTAGATGAAGGCTGAGATTATTCTAACATTTAGTCCTGACAACTTTGGTTTGTATCATAATATTCTAATCGCAGAAAATTTATTTTATCTTCATAACGATTCGAAGGGTATGTGTTGATATTAGACATGGTTTGTTCTGATTTCCACTTTTACCTCTTTTCCAATGCAACTTTGATGGCTTTTAAAATTCCCATTTCCTATTGATCTGTACTATTTTTATAGAGATTTTGTAGGAATTCAATCTTTTGGGTGGTAAAATCAGTAAGATCTTTCTCCAACAAATTGGCAGACGATGGATGATTTATGAATTTGACATCGTAAAGAAAGGACAATCGGTTTTTTCTTAATTGCAAAGGATCAATTTTAGTTATGATGGCTGGCCACGGCTTGAGACCAATACACGTTGCAAAGACAATCTCACCAATCTGAAAAGTACCTCGTTTGGTCATTTTAGATTATATTTGTTATTTATATCAATGTATTAGACTAAAACTACTATAAATTGTATAAGGTTAATAGACAAATTGTTTGGGTAAATGTGGATGGTGATGGATATATTTGCAGATGATAACTTAATGAATGCTAAATAAAAAATAAGTGCTGGCATGTTCACATATCATAATTGAACAATTTACCCTTGTTTTTAATGAAATTTATTTATAAGAGAATACTATAAAATTAGAAAAAGTGAGCAAATGGATTTTTAAGAAGACACTAATCCTTTTGGAGGTTAAGAGAGAGAAGATGAGTTGTTTATATTTTCAAGACAATCAATTTCTTCAGAAGAAGAAGAGACAAAAGATTAACAAAGGATTAATTAATAGGACGGCAGTACCACATCGAGCGTTCTATTTATTGTTCTCATTAATTAAGTCAAGTATAAGATTTGTGGTCACAAGCAGTTTATCGATTATTTGGCAGAAGTCATTTCATCTCATAAACAAATTAACAATCTCAATTAATAAATCGAAAATTTTTGGATTTATTCTCCCACTACTTTACTTTACCTTCTCGCAGAGAAATGCATTTATTTGAAAGAAAGGGGATTCTGTTCAATATATCTTGAAATGGAAACCATTTGTTTAGCCTTGTCACTTCTAAGCTCAAAGTCTTCAGGCAGTCATCTTTCGCGAATAGCTGCCCTTTTAAATAAACACTGATGCTGAATATACTCTTTATTATTCTTATTTCAGTTAATGTAAGTCTTTAATAGTTTAATAATTCTCTTATTTAAATAGCAGCTACAGAAAATCCTAAATGCTATCAGTTTTCTCTATATATTTCGCATAAAAAACAGTAAAGCAGGAGAAATAATCAAAAATCCAGGTTCTTTAGTCTTTGGTGAGAATTGTCGCAGAAAGGACCATTTTTGCTTCGCTTGCAGAGGCACAGAATGTTGATTGATTCCGTAGCAGTAAACTTGATTGGATTAAATTTGGTGCCTTCGTGCGAACCATCGCAGAATGGTTGTGATTTTGATAGTCCACAGGCGCAGTATTCGTATTCTTTTCCAATTTAAAGTCGAATTCTAAATTAAGTCATATTTACATATCAGGACAAGGCTTTGCGATGTAGGGCCGCTTCATCATGCTTTTTTGCTCATCTGTGAATGGAGGCATATTTTTAATAGATTTTTAGCTGGTAGCTGAACTGTTACCCATTTAATTATATATTATCAAAAAATGTTGAATTTAAACTGTATACTCCCAAAGTCAAGTTGGAAAATGCAAACCAATTGATGAGATATTTAGATAGTGAAAAATAAAAGTGAAAGCAAAACCTTCAAGAGCGTAAGGAATGAATGAGATGGATTAATCTAATTACTGTTTTGATTCATAATAAGATCAATCAACAGATTCTGGAATATTGATTTTTGTGAAATTCAAGCATCTATTATTATCACTCGGAAGAACAATCATATGTTTATTCAAACATCCATCAAGTACATCATTCGACGCTATTTATTATAATCTTTAATTTTTTCAATTTATATACGGCTTGATCATTAGTAATATTTTTAAACCATCATTATTTTACTCTTTTACTTAAGGCTTTCTTCTTATCTCCTTCCTTTGACTCCACAAATGATTACTCATTAGAAGCAAATAAATTTTCTGTATCTGTGAGGTAATACTGTACGCTATAGGGAATGACATCATGAATTAAATCTCCTGCCACTCGAAAAGCCTCTTAGCACTCCTCTCTATTAAAGTTATGACCCAAAAGATTTGAAAAAATGCTTTTTCCTTTTTTGAGCCAAACGGCAGCATCCTCAACTCTTGAAAGCTGTCCTTCATTTAAAATGAAAGTTTTAGAGACTTTACCAGATTGAATCCATTCATTTTTTCCGAATTAAATCGTGATCGCAAGTTTATCCTAATTCACTAAGGTGTCTAAATCAATGATTGCAGCTGCTAATTATACATCCATCTTGCTCATTTCTTCTGCTCCAAAAAAATTCTGAAATACTCTCAACCAATAACCTTTGATTTTGATTTTTTGTTTGAGAATACTTTCAACTTTCTACAGTTCTGTTGGCAGGAAATATTTTGATGAATTTGTCATTTCACTCTAATTTATCTTAGTTCCTCGTATGATTTCCATGCTCTTAGTCATCAGATAAATACTCTCTACTGGATGGCTTTAAATTTTGGAATATAGCCCTGATATATCGTCTTTAGCTACTATGATTCTGCTTCTTCGATTTGTTGGAGGCCATCGAAGACGGTTTTCAATGCTAGGGCTGTCTTTCTTTGGCTGAGAGACAACATCATTAGCTTCTATCTTTCAATTTTATCCATTCAGACCAAGTTTCAAATATAATAACTAATTGTATTAACTTTTGACACAATTTCATGCTAAAATCATTCTCAAAGCCATCTTGCATCCTCAGTCAGATATAAATAATATTAAAAGGATGAAAACAACTCACTCCAATGATAAGATCCAGGAACAGGGTCGTTCTGAGTTTGTTCGTTGTAAATTAGACTCAGAGTACAACCCTAAATTGAGATCTTTCAAGCCCCAACTTATGTCCTACCAGGAGAGACCTCTCAAGAATAGGCACGAGTTTATCGCGAAGGAAGAGAATGAAATATGTAGTCGGGCCATTAAACAAATTAGGAGGGGATCATGCCTTGTTTTGGATTGGAATACTCGCTCAAATTTCAGAACAACTAATACTCAACTACCGAGACTAGCCACTGAGCCTATTCCTTCTCCGTAACGTGTTTCATCTCGGAGAAATTCTTGCATAACTACTTCAATTGAATAGAAACGACTGCAACTGGCAAGACTACTGCACCATCATCATAAAAAAAGGTACATGCAGACCAAACGATAGCAATAAGAGTAAAAATTACTATTTGGATTAGATTTATCAACTGTTTAACGAAAAACCTCAGCGCAATATCTCTGCGAGAGTAGTTTATATGATGGAGAACTAGTAAAAAGCCGGAGACTGAACAAAGATCAAAACATAGAGCAAATTCAATAATCAATTCTCAATAATTCAAAGCTTAAAATATTGAAAGAGGACCTGAAGGCGAAGTTCGATGAAATTAAGTCAACTTACAAAGTGAGTAAGAAAAAAGGGAGGCTTTGCAATTTTTTTAATAAGATTCAATGATTTGGCTTTAATTATGATTTTTTTTTTCCTTCATTGATATCTTGAGATAACTGAAATTCATATTTAGAAAAATACAGAACGGATAGGTTTATTCTTTTTTAAAAACCAGGAACTTGCTTTTCGATTGATAATAATACCAAACTCAAAATTTGGAAGAGCCTGAATGGGATGATTATTTAATTTTTAAGCAAAGTGCCTTATAATTATATTTTTCTTATTAAAAAATTATTGAAGTTTGAATTGCAATACTTTGATGTTTATATAGGAACTTTTAGAAAATAAATAAAAATAATATTTTATTAAACAGCATTATTTGTTATTTTATGCTTCAAACCATAGAAAGAATTCTGCTGCTAACATAGTTTTCTCTGATTTACTATTTTACGATAATGTTATTTCGGTTTTAAAATACAAAAATATAACTAAACAACAAAACAATTATCGGACACTGAATCACCCAATAACTAAGGATAGTAATCTTTGATATACAATCAATTCTGATTTTTTAATATATTTTTTAAATAATTTCTTTTTAAAACAGAACGAACAAAGAGAAGTATTTTAAATATAAATAGAAAATAAGCCTAACTACGAGATTTAAGAAAAGAATAAAAACAGCAGGAAAACAACCAATAATTTATTAATTCTATATTTTATTCACTGAAATAAAGAATGACTATTTTAAAATATAATATATATCAGCCCATCGAAGCCGCAGGTCCCCAAGAGTAATACAACAAATAAGGAGGCTCCATGTAACTAACTTCCCAACTAAATATTAAATTTAATTGATTTGATCTGGGCTGCTCAAAGTTATCCTACTATCGTAATAATATATCTGGCTATGAAATAATATTCTCTGTCAAATTTCGTGAAAACACTTCAATTTGATTCTGATCAGTGATGGACTGAACTTTTTTCATCTTTTTGTCCATAATTTTTCCTTTTTCCTTGTAATTTTTGATAATTAGTTTTGCTGTGGATAACTTTATACTTAGAATTTTAGCAGCTCTCCCAATTGACTTCCCCTTTTGAAGGACTTAAGTGATGATATCTTTCCTCCTCTAAATTAAGATGATTTTACCTTCAACGAGATTTTGGCATAGCGTATTTTGTGATGTTAAACCATATTTTTCTATTTTTTGTTTAATTATTCTATTATTATAAATTTCTTGTTCAAGCTGTAGATATAATATATTGAGCTATGCTACTTAAGATTAATCATTGCCTCATTAAATTATCATCAAAGCATCATCCAATAATATTATTTCATTGTACTTCGAAAATTTCATTCTTGGACAAGAAGTTTTTGAATTTTTGAATATTTTCGAAAGGGAAAGAAATATTTTGAAGTTTTTTCTATTTGAAACTACAGTTTTGAAGTAAATGACTTTGGAAACTCATTTTTTCTAAAATTAAAACTTTAAATATATTAATTCCTTAATAAAATAAAATAAAATGTTGGTAATTAAATGACAAGATTATTAAATTGATCAATACAAGAAAATATTAAATATTTTATAATTTCCTGTATTTTTCATTTATTCTTGCTTTGGGTTTAATCATCTCGAAAAATAGAAATAATCTTTGCTGATTCTCTATAGTTATTGGCCACGAAAATTTTAATGATTAGACTAACCTTAGAATGTTTACAAAATGTTTTAGTCATTCAAGAGATTTGCTAAGATAACGCCTTTTTTATCGAAAATTTACAATAATTCTTTCATAAATTGTTATGTTGAGCTCGATATTTTAATCATAGGTTTAAGGAAGCTAGTGAAATTGTTTTAAATAGTGTTTGGGCCTCCAATATTTAAATATGTTATGTTATGTTGTTGATATGATAAATTATGAAATCATTGATACGAAAATGCAGTCAATTTAAATTTGAAACTGCACTTTATTTAATAAATCATAAGACTGCTATTGAATAGCTCAAATATGAAGGAATTCGTCTAATGGCTTAATTGTTTATTATTTTGTGAACTAATTTTTATTAAGATAATATTTTTTACATTTTTCAAATTTTGGTAAATTATTCTTTTCTTGATTTAACAGAAAATGAATTCCTTTCTATTTATAAGCATATTGTATATTTTTTTCTTAAAACAGTAAGAAGTAGAGAAAATAAACATAATTAATCAAAAATAGTAAAATAAGGCTTTACAAGAATAGAATTGACCAAAAATCAATGCCACGATAAACCAAAATTAATAATAGTATTTTTAATATTTATTGTTCCAACTGCAATATATAAACAATATTTGATAATTTTCAAGGTTTCTTAGAAAATCAATAATAATACAAATGAAATGCTTTCAAGAGGAAGCGATTCAGCAGAATCATTTATCACCTAAGTATTTTTATCCCCGTATTAATTTAAATGTTCAGCTATTTTTTTAAAAAAAAAAAAAAAAAAAAATTTGAGAATAAAGGTTGATTCAAACATCAAAATTTAGGAGCCGGTAGTAATTTATCAAATATGACTGGAAATCTACTCCCCAATACCAAAGAAGTTAGTTGGGCTTTGTTTCCAACTTTTAATTTTTAGTGGCTTCGTTAAGGGAAATTTATGGAGAATCGCCGACAATTTCAACAGATTCATTGATAATTTGTTTTTCCTTAGTTATGTTAGCATGGCTTCCTCTTTTCTTCATGTTTTTATTGAAAATCTTTCCAGTTAGTTTGTAATTTTTAATGATTAGCTTGGCTGTTGACAGCTTTATTCCCAGCTTTCTTGAGACCTTGAAAATGTATTTTCCTTAAGTTAACACAAAATCAATTAAAGATTGTCTTTTCTGAATAAGGAAATAGTTACCTTCAGTGATATCTTTGCATATTTTCTTTTATGCATGGAAAGGCGTTGATTTCTATTCATTAATTATAATTATAATCTAAATTTTAAAATCCTCCGCTTTATTATTTCCGTTTACTGATGATATAATTGAGGAAAAGAAGTGTTGTAGCATATTGGTGAATGACCTCAAAAAAAGGCAATTCCCTTTTACATCATTGATGATATTTTTATTTGTGAGAATGTTTTTATAAAAAATCAAAAGAAAATGATATTTAAAGACTCCAAATAAATACTTGCAATTATATCAAAAATTATTGATGCCAAATGAGCCCATTACAAAGGTAAAAAAAATCTTATAATTCTTTTAAATACAAAAAATTTATATATTTGCTCTCCAGTTAATCAAAGCAAGAATTAAGAGTCCTAATTCAAGACATCTTCATGGTTTTTATACATAGTCTGGTTTTTAATATTTTTAAACTTCCTTTCTTTAATTATAGAAATATAGTAATATACTATTTTTAAAATTAAAAAATAGAGTCAAAATACATAAATTATTATTGGAGGAACAATATAGAGGGCTGCAATATTATCCTACTTTAAATAAAAAGAATCATCAAATCAATAAAATCAAACTAGCATATGATGGCATTGATATCATATGAATTAATAGTAACTTCCCTATAATATTTGATCCTTCCTGCTCACCAAGATGGGGTTTAGCTGATTAAAGACTCATTTAATTTCAGAATTACAAATTAGAAGAGTAGAAGACAAATTAAATAAACTAATTAATTTAAATAATGTTTTTCTGATAAGTTTGAAATAAGATGTGAAAATTGTATAACTGAATAACAAAGATATGTAATTTGCTTAATCTATAATTGATTTATCAAATTATTGATAATTAAGTTACCCGATAATTAAGTTACCCAATAATAACTCTTGTTTATCTTCAACTGGAGTTCATTTGCTAGAGCTAATTTATATACAAAGTTCAATACTAATCATAACCTTAACTTTAATTTCAAGCAGGGAGTTCTGCTTTATTGTTATAGTCTTGACCAAAAATGAATCTTCTTTGAGGTCAAAGGAAATCCCTTTGTTCTGTATGCTATTTAATCTGATAAAATGTATTTCTCTATTAAGATGGTTTTAAATAAGAAGAAGACCCTTTAATACTTCAACAGAACAAAAGTGATTTTTTAATTTTAGAAGCTAAAATAAAAAAGAGAAAAAAGATTGGGAATAAGAAAGATGAAAACCGTTGATTGTCCACAACAATTAATAATCAATAGATGAGGCATCACAAATCGATTATTGAAACTTAATGTTGATTAAATTTTGATTAATGGATAAATCTTAATTTTGAAAAATATCATATTTACAAGGATGTAAACATGTTTCGGTGTTATCAGCCTGATCTTGAAATATATCAGATCAAATAATCGCAAAATTTGTTTAAATATTGCAAAGTTATAAAATATCCCTATTTTAGAATGGGAAGCCATAGCTATTGCAATTTATTGGAGTCTCAAGAGATAATTGATTGATAAAATTCAAAATTAATATCACACTAATAGTTATTCGACTGTTACGACAAGACTTGAATGATAAAACACGATCGTGATCCTCGCTACTCTTTAACATAATGAAAGAAACATTCTTTAATATGGTGATTTGTATCTAAGCAAATAAATGATTTAATCATAAAGATGTGCTCCTTTGTGATAGCTGTCCATCACTAATGATCAAACATTTCAAAAATAAAATGATAAACTTGGCTTGCAAGTCACCAGTTTTTGCTTGCATTCACCAGTGGATGTTGATTGTAGTCGGCCGTGTATTTAATTTTGTGATACTGTAGCTATAATTGTAGTTTATGATTGATGAAAATAGTTGGATATAATGCCATTATTTATTGGATGAGATTTGGATATCAGTTATAATCATAAATCTACTAATGGACAAGACCCTTTTGGTGACTCTCCTTCTTCTCGGAGCTGCTTCCTTCATGCTCTACAACATGGACAACGCTAGCACTAAGACCTACTCCTTTGAGCAATACAAAAATGATTTCCAGAAGGAATATCTTAAGGAAGGTGAGGAAGAGTATCGCAAGGCTATCTTTTTAAGAAACCTCATCAAGATTGAGGAGCACAATGCTAATCCCAAGAACACCCACACCCTCGGAATTAACCAGTTCACTGATTTGACTGATGCTGAATTCCAAGCCATCTATCTTACCCTCCAAGTCCCCAACAGAAACGTTGAAGTTCTCGATGAAGTTTAGGCTAACCTCAACGCTGACGTTGACTGGGAGAAAGCTGGAAAAGTTACCGGAGTCAAGAATCAGGGAAGCTGCGGTTCATGCTGGGCCTTCTCTGCCATTGCTGCTTTGGAAAGTGCTTATAGAATTAATGGATCAGACATTCTCCTCTCTGAACAAGAGTTGGTTGACTGCTCTCGCTCATATGGAAACCAAGGCTGCAACGGAGGATGGATGGATCAAGCTTTCGCTTACATCCGTGATAAGAAGATTGCCACTCAAGCCAAATATCCCTACACCGCTAGAGATGGATCCTGCCAGGATGGAAGAGGAGAGTATAGTCTTAAAGGATTTGTCGATGTCCCGGGATGCGACAACCTTCGCAACGCCTTGGCTGTCAGACCAGTTTCAGTTGCTGTTGATGCCTCAGTCTGGTCTGCCTACAGATCTGGTGTTTTGAGCAGCTGCGGAACCGCTGTTAACCACGGAGTCCTTTTGATCGGTGAAACTGATGACTTTTGGAGAATCAAGAACTCTTGGGGAGCAACTTGGGGAGAGAGTGGCTATATCAGACTTGCCAAAGGAAACACCTGCGCTGTGTGCAGTTATCCTTCCTATCCCACCATCTGATGTTCTCATCCATCATCATTAATCACCTTCTAATTAATTGAATCATTATAATGTCAAAGACTGAATGAAAGATTGTAATATTAAACTGTATGAATACTTTATTTTTTAATGAATTAAAGCAAGGATATTCTTAAAGTACAAAAGAATAACTGTTATCTTGATCACTGTTTTCATCTTATTAAATATCAAAAGGTTATTTAAGTTATTTATCATTTTTTAGATTCAATAAGGGATAAATTTAAGAGGTTCCCTCTCTTCTTTTTTTATCGCTTGCAAATATGCATTTTTATTTGACCACATTCACAACATGCCATTTATGATATTCAAGTTATTAAATGATTCCTCTTTACTATTAATTATAAATGTAGCTAATAGGTATAGTAACTCAGTAGAATAGCTCATAAATTTAATCAAAGCAGATCAGAGTTAAAGAAGTTTAAGGGTGTTGAGGGGAAGTCTTATTTTAATTTTTAACTGTCATCAATAACCATATTGTTATTTGATGTTCTATAAAGTAGCTATTGTTTTATTTTAATTATTCTTGGATGGAGTGGAGCGAGTCCAAGACCAACGAATACCTCGACGAGTTTAAGATTATCAAACACCTTGGCTCAGGCTACCAAGCTCAGTTTTTCTTTATTAATTTAGAGTCAAACTGGCTTCAGACTGCTAGGGCAACCTTGTTGCCATTAAAAAATACAAATCATCGACATCTACTCTCGATACTCTTCAAGAAGAGCTGAAAGTTATGCAGGAGCTCCATCACTAAAATCTAATATAGCTGATCAGTGTCCGCGAGAGTGCAGTCAGTAAATCAGAAAACGGAACTATTGAAAAATGTTTTGCCATTGTGCTGGAATATGCAGGGGGAGGAGAATTATTTGATTATGTCGCAGAAACTGGAAAGTTCTCAGAAAAGGTTGCAAGGACCTATTTTCATCAGATGATGAACGGTGTACATTATATGCACGAAAGGGGATACGCTCACAGGGACATTAAACCAGAAAATTTGCTTCTCTCAAACAATTTTGTGCTAAAAATTGCGGATTTTGGATTTTCTTGTTTGCTGAAGGGTAGAGACGGCACAGGCGTGCTGCATACTCGCCTCGGTACTGAAGGTTATATGGCACCTGAGATTGGAAATCGCTAATACGATGGAAGAAAGGTGGATATCTTTGCATGCGGAGTGATTCTTTTCATAATGTATTCAGGAAACCCACCATTCTAGAGAGCATCCTCTAGTGATCCTTATTTCAAATTACTGATAGATCATCGGCAAGATCTTTTCTGGCAGGGGCATTTACGTCATAGACCCGAAGGCTTTTTTTCTGCCTCCTTCAGAAACCTTTTCGAGAGGTTGGTCTCAGTAGAACCCAAAGAAAGATTGAATATCTATGAAATCGCAAAACACCCGTGGGTTAAAGCATGTATCTGTACTCACACAGAAATTACGGCTGAATTTGCAGATCGTAAGCAGCGTATGGAGAAGGCAATCGAGGAGAGAAGAATATAACAAGAAAGATAGAGATTGTGCCGAATGTAGGCCATTTAAAATCATATGTCTTACACTTTTAGCTAGGAAGAGAGGAGGGACGTGAGTTCATAGCAAGATTCTGAAAGAGAAGGAGAGGGCTATAATTTTATTTAGACTTACACACGCGAAAAGCTCAACAACAGACCTGTAGAACCTGTATAGGAAGCGGGTTGCTAGGATATAGTCGTGAGAGATATAGAGTTATAGTATGTGGTAAGCAGCTTAAAGTAGTTTCTGCGTATTCACGAGGTGCTTTTAGTGGATAGTGAACTATTTGAAGAAGAGGTCGACAAGTTGAAAGTAGTGCAACTCATGGACAGCTTACGACAAGTACTTAATTCTAATCCAGATCGAAGTCACCTACAAGTATCATTTCCAACTGTCACAGCAGTTCATCACGGCCAAAGTGGTCCTTCTGATACGCATAGGGCGGCTATCCCCTCGTGAGTTATGTGTTCACTTTTAGCGTATGTAAGGCGACAAGTTATACTTCAAACGGATAGTTAAAGAAATAAAACATGGCTGTTTTGCCTGACATTTCCATATTATTCTATTTATTATAAATCACAAGCGATCTAATTAAAATTTTAGATAACAAATTTATAAGATCCATGATGAATAGGAACGCATGCAAATATAAACAGTTCAATCATTTTTATACCTTTACTCTGGTCATACGACAATTGCAAACCACCCGTATTTATGTATGGTAAAATTATTAGCTACCAGCTGCTCCACTCTGAAGTCGTTGCATTCA
>Ga0302280_1001456_pt1 | contig 19475 bp, 21 predicted proteins | sample III_Fen_E1_1_FD_198771 | JGI IMG/M metagenome (GOLD analysis project Ga0302280, IMG submission 198771) | Peat permafrost microbial communities from Stordalen Mire near Abisko, Sweden - III_Fen_E1_1 | ecosystem: Environmental > Terrestrial > Soil > Wetlands > Permafrost | place: Sweden: Abisko... | reverse complement strand
TTTAAAGTTTTGCCAGGAAAAAAAGGGACTGGTCGTGCATGCCTGGTGCATTATGAGCAACCATGTGCATCTGATCATTTCAAGGCAGGGACGTTTTGAACTACCTGAAATTATGCGCGATTTTAAGAAATTCACCTCTGCACAGGTTATAAAAGCCATAATTGATAACCGGGAGGAGAGCCGGAAAAACTGGATGCTCTGGATATTTTCAGAGGCAGGTAAAAGTAACCCGAATAATACCAATTACCAATTTTGGGAACAGGAAAGCCACCCAGAAGAATTGATTGCGAATTATTTTATCGAACAAAAATTAAATTATATCCATCAAAACCCCGTTGAGGCTGGCTATGTGGACAATGGAGAAGATTATCGTTATTCCAGCGCACGTGACTATGCTGGTATAAAAGGACTGCTGGAAATTTCTTTTTTAGATTGAAAAACGGCAGAAAGCCATAAGGCTTTCTATAGGGCAAGTCGGGAGACTTGCTTTTATCAAACCCCACAAGTGGCGCTGCGCTTAACACTTGCGGGAACAACGGGGTTGGCTATGAAGGGGGACTTGTGGCGGTGTGTACCCAACTCCGCCTCACAGGGGATAACTGCTCACTAAGTCCTAATTCCGCATCATTGGCTGCAAAAGGCTTACCATGTTGCCTTCGGTATCGGTAAAGGAAACATACATCCCTACCCCTGGTATTTCAACAGGCTCATTGAGTACCTTGCCGCCGGCATCTGCCACCTTTTTCATGGCTTCTTTTATGTCATCCACTGAGATCACTACCGATGGGTGCTGGGCAGAGCTTTGGCTTTTATCAAAAAAGCCGCCATTGATGGCGCCCGGCATTTTTATCATTCCTTTCTCATCCGTATCAGTGGTTTGCACTACTACGTAATTGCCCATTTCCGCACCCATCTTATTGGCCTTCCAGCCAAATACTTTGGTATAAAAATCAGCCATGCGCGCGCTGTTTTCGGCAGGCATTTCAAAATGTACTACAGGGTTCATATTGTTACTATTCTTCAAATCTCGTAAATTCTTCAAAGAAAAAACACGGCAATTTTGTTTTTTTTTTCAGCGGTACTGTTCCCCCTTTCACGGATGCCTTCGCCGGGAGCGAAGCCTTCCGAAATTAAATTTGGTATTCTCAAAAATTATCCTTATATTGCTGTGATGAATGAAAAACGGAAAATGAAAAATGAAAAGATTACATCTAAAGGCTGCTTTCCCTTTAGGTTTCCCTCTAATAAATCAAACTGGCCTCTAATTTTTGTTACGCGCGGGCAGAAAAGTTGATTTAAACGCATCTGGCCTCTAATTTTTAAAAAAAACTCAATTTGCCTCTATTATAGAGGGAAAAGCATCAAAAAGGCGCTACCCCCTGTTCGCAAATAATTTTAAGTTTCAACCGCCTATTCGCCCTGTTACCGGAAGGTGGGGTTGCAAATAAAAGAAAGCCTCTGGCTTTCAATGATGGTTTTCGGAAGAAAAGCATTTATTTTAACTTTGGCCAATAATTTTAAAAACTATTGAGAGATATGAAGACAGTATTTGACCAGATAACAAGGGATGAGATCATTGCCCGCATCAATAAGCTGGACGATAAAAGCCAGGCCCAATGGGGCAAGATGAATATTTACCAGGCGCTGAAGCACTGCACGCTATGGGATGAATGGATGCAAAGCGATAAAAAGAATAAACAGGCATTCGTGGGCCTGCTGTTTGGTAAAATGGCATTGAAAAGAGCGCTGAAAGATGAAAGCCCTCTTGGACGAAATACGCCCACCCTTCCTGAACTTAGAATACAAGAACAAAGTGGCGATATTGAATCCGAAAAAAAGAAATGGATAGCCCTGATAGAACAATATGCCCATTATTCAAAACCTATTTTCATTCATACTTTTTTCGGAAAAATGACAAAGGAACAGGTCGGGCAACTGGCTTATAAACATGCCGACCACCATCTGCGGCAATTTAATTGTTAACTTCTTTCACGGAAGCCTTCGCCTGGAGCGAAGACTTCCGTAAGTAAATTTGGTATTCTCAAAAATTCTGCTTATCTTGGTTGTGGGTATTGTGAAAACTATACCAACACGGGCAATTGAATTGTTGAAGAAGCTACGCAGATTGAATAAAGAAAATGAAAAATTCCCCTCTATTATGATGATTTTCCCTCTATTTTTTTCATCCTTTTTTGCAGAAAAGTTGGTTTAAACGCTCCAGAGGGCGATTATTAAAATTTTCCCTCTACTTTCCCTCTACTTTAGAGGGGCGTAAATATTAAAACACTGACAACTAAGTAATTGTAAAAATGAAAAACAAACGCATTGCAGACGCGCCTGAACCTGGAGAATAAGGAACTTATAATTTTATATGAACGTAGAAGAACAAATTAAAAACTACATTAGTAGCCAGCCTGAACCAAAACGCAGTGATATGCAGGATTTGCACATGCGTACACTTAACCTGTTGCCAGGATGTAAATTATGGTTTTTAGATGGTAAAGACAGCAATGGCAAAACTGTGAGTAACCCCAATATAGGCTATGGAGGCTACACCATAAAATATGCAGACGGGACAACCAGGGAGTTTTATCAAATTGGCATAAGCGCAAACACAACCGGGATATCTGTCTATATTATGAATATCAAAGATAAGAAATACTTAGCCCAAACGTATGGAGAAAAACTGGGCAAGGCGAGCGTAACGGGGTATTGTATCAAGTTCAAAACCCTAAAAGATATAAATATGGATGTACTTGAAGCGGCAATACGATATGGGGTTGAGCAAGAACCGTAATTGCCATGCAAGCTTTGTTCGCGCCCGTTTGTAATCCGAATATCCGGGACGGCTTCTTCAGTTTAAATCACCCTCCCAACCGATATTCTTTTTTGATCAATTCGATAAGTTGTTGTGCGGCAATACTTCTTTCATTTCCAATTTTTTCTCCCAGTATCAGGGCGCCATATAGGTATTGAGCGCTGGTAATTAACGAATTTAACACGACCGGGTCTTCAGTTAGTAACGCGGTAGCATCGGCATGTATTTCTTCTTTTTCTTTTATTATTTTGAGCAGCAATTCGGCATCAAATATTTTTCCCATCTCATTTCCATAATCGGTCGCCCACACCATAATGGATTCGTTATATTTATTGAGTTCGCTTACTGAATAATAATAATATGAAGTACCGTTTGCTACCGGCTGACTGGTAATAAGCCGCAGGTTTCCGGAATTTTTCATTTGTTCATAAGTACGCTCCGTAGGGAATAACTGCTTGAATTGCGGTAATACCATTCTTGCCGTATAGGCAAGTTTACTAATATATCGTTTTCTTTCCGGGCTTTTTATAAGTTGAACTAGTGTCTCAATTAATTCAAATACAGCTTTGTTGTTTATTGTATAATTATCGTAGAGAACAATATCCGCTCTTAAGTCCTCTAACATATTTTGCATATAAACTTTCTCTTGTTTTTTTTCTGCCTGCCGTTCCCTTAGGTTCTCAGCTAAAAAACCCAGATACAGCGCAAGGAACATCATAAAAAATTCAAAGAAATAATGCCCAATCGTTTCCATTAGCTTTATTCGAATTGATGAATTTCAAAAAGGCCAGCAGAAATGAGCCACAAAAAGGGCCATTAGCAAAAACACCGAATTTATCATCGCATGTTTGAATTCCTTTCGCCTGATATGCACGTATATAGAGCCTATCATTATCAACGCAATACAGGCTGCGCCTATAAAAGTAACGTAGCCCGCATACAATAGCCCTGTTATCTCCAAAAGCCCGCTTATAAGTTCTACGCCGGCTATTGTTTTAATTATGCCCGGTGCAAAATCCACGGCCCAGGCGCCACCGCTGGCAACAATTTTCTCTTTGGTTTGAAAAAATTTAAAGCTACCCGTAATTACGAAAATCAAACCCAGCAAACCCTGTACGATCCAAATTGCTATTGTCATAATGTTTTAATTTTTATTAGTCAAATGTATAAAATATGTTTTGAATATTTAACACAATGAACCCTCTCTTTAGGACAGGAACGGCTCCAAAATTAAATTAATTTATTATTATTATCAATACCCTTGTTTCGCGCTCTTATATAACGAGTGCCGCCTCTTCCGGCCCAGAACAAGAGGGACCATTCAAAAAAAAAGCGCGTTTTAAACGCGCTTTTATAGATTTAAAACTTGAGGGGACTGAATGGCTTACCTGCCTTTATGCTCTCCACCGCCGCCACCTCCATGGGGAGCAGTATGTCCACCACCTCCGTGTGGAGCAGCGTGTCCGCCACCGCCGTGAGGGGCTGCATGTCCTCCACCACCATTTGGATGGGGGGCCTGACTGTGTCCACCTTGAGGATGTGCCGCTCCTGCATGGCTGGCCGCTGGGCCTCTGCCAGCATTATTTGCATGGGCAGTGGCAGGTGCACTGTGTGCATTATTGGCATGGGCGACGGGCTGTGATCTTACCCTGCTCATAGCCGCATTAGCAGGCCTGCCATTATTCACAGAGGCACGCATGCTTTTGTCCGCGCTGGCAATTTGCCTGTGCGATGCCTGCGCCCTTGTTTCACCCAGGTGCTGTTCATTCATGGCCGATCTTTCTGCCGCGTTTGGCTCTGCCCTTACGCCCCCCTCTCCATTAAAGCTGGTGCGCGGGCCATTATTTACTACTACGCTTCTATCTTCATACGTGTTGTGTATTACAGTTCTATTTACGTTATTCACAACGGTATTATACCTGAAGGCTCCACCTTCCCACCGGCCTCCGGCGAAGCCAGAGCCATAGTACCCATAGCCATAATGCATCCCACCATAAAAGCCTACGTGAGGTCCCCAGTAGCCCCCATGCCATCCATAGTAGCCACCTACAAACCCCCAGTACCCGGGAGTCCACAAAAAGCCTACACGCGCAGGGCGTACCCATACGCCGGGTACCCAATAGTAGCCAGCCGGGCCATAGGCCCAATATCCGGGTTGCCAAAGAAAGCCATCAACAGGGCAGGCAGGCTGCGTGTACACCGGCAGCTCAGGAGGCGCTACGATGATATTCACACCTACGCCCACCTGTGAATATGCTATAGACCCGCAGGCTAGTAATATGATTACGAATGTTATGATCTTTTTCATTGCATTATATTTTTTGTATATATAACACAACTAAAGTGCCAAAGTTTAATTTGAGAACAAAGAGCGATAATAGTCAGCACGTTATACATACTGTGCAAAGCGCCATTAAAAAAACAAACGCATTGCAAATGAGCTTGAACGGGTAAAATTTAAACAGCAATAGCAGGATTTCATTCTGCAAACTGATTATGTTCAGCTACAGGGTTGACTTTGGTCATTTTCTGAAATTGTGGTATTGATATATATTTGTGTTATAATTTTTAATCACTTTTAAAAACAACTAATATGGAAAATCAAACATTTGCAAGTTTAAAAAGCTCTGTAAAACACTGGTACTTCCCCTTAATATTGGGAATTATTTTCATTGCTATAGGTGCATGGGTATTACGGACCCCTGTTGAATCTTATATTACTTTGGCCATATTATTCTCTATCAGCTTCTTTATGGCTGGCATACTTGAGATAATATTCTCTATTGCCAACCGAAAAGAATTACGCAATTGGGGATGGTCGCTTGCCAGTGGCATCATTGATTTCCTCATAGGTGTTTTGCTTGTTTCAATACCTGCTATTTCGATAGTTGTGCTGCCTGTTTATGTGGGTTTTGCCATTATGTTCCGTTCAATATTAGCTATCGGCTGGTCAGTTGAGCTACATGATATGGCGGTGCTGAATTGGGGATATATGCTTGTCATGGGCATTCTGGGGTTAATGTTTTCTTTTATCCTGCTTTGGAACCCCTTATTTGCCGGCATGACCATCGTATTTTATACTTCTTTGGCCTTTATCTTTATTGGTTTTTTCTATATATTTCTGTCTTTCAGGCTAAAAAAACTGTCAAAGTCTATAAAAAACAAGTAATATTTACCCGGTCCATTGTTCCCGCGAGTATCAAGCGCAGTGTTACTTGTGGGAACAACGGGCTGTCTACCCTTGCGCTTATTTATTCATTTGCTTTAGATTTACTCCATACATAACTATAAAAACGACTCCAATCATACCTACAATTGTTGCACCTATGGCGCCAACTAATTTCCCCATAACTAATGGCGCTGCCACCAAAACGATAATGCCAGCTATATAAAGGTAAAATCCGATTTTCTTTAGTTTCCACATGAGAAGCGCACCCGATAAAGTAAGCAGGCATGATATAAATTTAGAAATTGCTATTTTTCTTAAAAAATCAGGATTCATATCTTCAATAACCGAACCCATTATCTGTTTTACAAAACCAGGGGCATTACCCTGCTCGTTTATTTGATCCTCCGCATTTTTCATTGCTCCGCCAGCTATACTTGCAGTATAATCCGCCATAGCATAACTTCGAACAGCGCTAATAATTCCCCATCCACTGCCAATGAATGTAAGAATGCAAATAACTGTAAGGAAAGTGCTCCGTACTCCACGGGTTGGAGTTGAAGGCATTGATGATGTTGAAGTAATTGTTTCCATGTTTTTTTAATTTGTTGTTATACAAATTTAAACAAAATCAGGATACAAGGAACTCACCAGAATATTATTTGTATAGCCGGACGTTTCAAGATTTAAGGCACAAGCGGATGCTTGCGCCAGGGGTAAAAATGTATTAATACCCCTAACTTATTATTTTTCCTCCAGTTTTATAACCCCTACTAAGGTTTTTATCAGGAATATCTCTACGACTAAGAATACAGCTGGAACCGCCAAGATAGCATCAATATGCCCCTGGGCAATAGATATAATGATGGTTTGAATTTCTATTAATGCCCTTACAATGGTTAAAATCACCAGGGCTTCCGGGGCGCCTTTAATGATGGTTACAAACCCTAATGCCAAACCGATGGCCAGGTTTCTTGAAGCAAATTCATAACCCGCATTTTTAATGATGGCATTTGTGAGATCTATTCCTGCCCCGCCTTGAAAATGTAAACCTGTGTAAAAATAACCCACTACCCCAAAACCAATATTTACTACTGCCAGAATACCTACTACTACCCTTACCCACCCGGGTACATTATCTGCATGTGCTGCCATTTTTTTATATTTTAATTGATTTATTCAAAAACTTAAGGATCAAAGATAATAACAAAGAGCGTAAAGTATATTAAGTAATAATGAAGTCTATACGTTTTTCTAAAAAAAGACGTTACATTCGTATTAGAAAAGATAATAACATGAAAAGATTCGCTTATTTCTTAATTGCGTTGCTATCTCTCTTTAGTGTTTCGGCCTATGCCCAAAAAGCAGGTAAGATAGATTCCCTAATGCATATTCCCCTGTGTTATATTATTGCGCCAGCAGGTTTTGTAATCGACAAGTGTGATAAGCAATTAACCGAATACACGTACTACACAGTAAATTATAAACTGGGAACATGGTATAGCGCAGCGGAAAAGATATGTATAGACTTTCAGTCGGGCCATGTATTTCATGGAGATGTAATGATGACAGTTATTAAACCCCAAAAATATTATTCTCTTGGGGATTGGGAGCAGGTATGTGAATCTCATTAGTAAAGATAATGATATGAAAAGATATACGTATTTCTTAATTGTATTATTTGCCCTTTTTAGCATTTCAGCGTATGCCCAAAATGCTAGTAAATCGGATTCAACTTTGACTATTTTCTTTGATGCAACTGATGTGCCATTTGGTTCTGTAAGCGTTTGTGCGGACAATCTTCAATTAGCTGAGGGCGAAGACTTCATAGTAGATTATCAACTGGGAGTTGTAAGAATCATTAACCCCGCTATTGTCCTTTCAAGGAAGACATATATGATAACCTTTCCACCTGTGCGGATGCCACAGGGAAATAAAACTATCACATTGAGTAACCCTCTCCAAGTAAATTCAAAAGAACATCCTTCTCTTTGGGATTGGGAGCAGGCGCTTAAATAGGTTCGCGGCGAAGGTGTCTTAGAATAATTACACCTGGCATAATAGCCTGAAAATACTACATTTGTAAATAACCCGCAAAACCATGAAAAAAACAGGCATAATTACATTTACTTTTATATCCGCCTGCCTGCTTTTTTCCTGTAAAAGAAACAATATGCCTTCAACCCAATTGGTTTCAGGGGCATATAAGGACACAGTTTTCACCAATTATTTCCGGAGGACATCAGGGTTTGTGGCTGGTGACGGCGCTTATTCTATCCCAGTGGGCAATAACCAGTCTCTTTGGGTATTTGGCGATAGCTATATCAATAGTTACGACCCTGCAACAGGCACTGTACCATGCATTTTCCAGGTACACAATTGCGCGCTAAGTATGAATATTGGCAGCCCGGCTATCCAAACCACATATACCGGAACGGGCAACCCGGCGCCACTCTTTAATGTCGGAAGCAATAACAATTACTGGTTCTGGCCGGCGGCAGGCTACTCGGCCAATGACACCCTCTATGTGTTTCTCGATAGGGAAATGAAGCGCGGAAGTTCATTTGCAGGGGTGGATTCAAATTACACTGCCTGTATGCCACTAAGCAACCTGAATAATATCAAATATATTCTCAGCGGTTCGAGGAATGGGATAGATTTTAGCAAAACTGTGATACTTGATTCTGCAAGCGGATATTGCTACGTATACGGGATAAAGAATAACGGCTTTGGCAATGATGTGTTTCTGGCAAGGTTCCTTCCCGGGGCTATCAGGGGGCCATGGCAATACTATGACGGCTCAGGGTGGATAAACGACCCGGTTCTGGCGGCAAAAATTTACAGTGAATTTACCGCTTCTTTTTATGTGGTGCATATCAAACAAAAATATGTGATGATCACTACCGAATTCAGCTATGGCTGCGACCAGGGAAAGAACGTTTTTGCTACAGTGAGCGATAACCCCTATGGCCCATTTACCAACCACCATTCAGTATGGGTGGTGAATGATACCCTGAAAGGGCACTATCCTTTTTTCTACCTGGCCAATGCCCACCCTGAATTTAATAACGGTAAAAATGAACTGCTGATAACTTATTGCATCAACGGATATGGCACTTGTGTAAACACCTGCATAAATAACCGTATGAACCCTGATGTATACCGCCCAAAAGCTATCAGGGTGCCCTATTATGCAATTAATGCTAGTTTGGAGTAAGAACTGATGATTTTTACTTAAAGGTTACCTGATAAAACTCAATCACTTTTCCGGCAGCTAAACTCACTCTTTCTATGATAGCTTTTTAATTATAAATGCCGCTAAAAATGCTTCCAGCAAACTAAGCGGGATAGCTATAGGCAATATACCCAATGGCAATACGCCTAAATTGCCAATAACCACCCACATTAATACAAAACCTATAAACCATGAGAATAAGGCCGTTTGGATAAGGGAGAATTTCCGGGAAATGATAAATATGGTTATGGCAAACAATAAGGACCAAAACCCCCAAATAGCCCCGTTAACTGGCTCAGATGGGAAAATGATACCAAGCTGCTGATAATGTTCTACCCAGTAAGAGTTCATCAAAAACTGGTTCCTCACAAATTCAGATATACTTATCCAGACTGTGGCTAATAAAATTGGTAATACTGTTTTTTTTAAGAAATTCATATTATTAATTTTTTAGTTGTTCCTACCTCTGTTTTCTTCCTTTATTTTTCAAAACCTTGTTTAACTATTAACCAGCGGCGCTACCTTTTTCCCGATCAATTCAATAGAGCGTAATAGTTTTTCGTGGGATAATCCGGCATTATCCATTTGGAAGGTTAGCCTGGATATGCCACCAAGCGCCTCGCTGTGCCTCAGTATCTTTGCAGCTACTTCTTCCGGGCCGCCGACCAGAAGCGCGCCCAATGGCCCTCTTTGTGCTTCGAAATGGGGCCTTGTAACAGGTGGCCATCCCCTTTCTTTGCCAATGCGTGTAAAAGTTTCGGCATAGCCGGGATAATAATCATTAACGGCTTCCTCTGTCGTTTCTCCCACATAACCCAATGAGTGCAGGCCTACCTTCAATTTCTCAGGCGCATGGCCTGCTTCTTTTCCTGCTCTCCTGTAAAGATCAACAAGGGGCGCAAAGCGGTGCGTTTCTCCGCCAATAATGGCTACCATGAGCGGTAATCCTAGGGCGCCTGCACGTACGAATGACTGAGGCGTACCACCTACGCCAAGCCAAATCGGAAACGGATCCTGAAAGGGCCGCGGGTATACAGACTGGTTAATTAGCGCTGGACGGAACTTGCCTGACCAGTTGACTACTTCGTTATCACGGATAGTGAGAAGGAGGTTTAGTTTTTCGGCAAAAAGCTCATTATAGTCCTCAAGGTTGTACCCAAACAAAGGAAAAGACTCAATGAATGAACCACGTCCGACTACCATTTCTGCCCGCCCTTTTGAAATAAGATCGAGCGTGGCAAAGTTTTGAAATACACGAACGGGATCTGCGGCGCTTAGTACCGTGACTGCGCTGGTAAGCCGTATCCTCTTTGTGCGTGATGCCGCTGCGGCAAGTATAACGGCAGGGGCAGAATCAAGAAACTCTTTTCGGTGGTGCTCCCCGATTCCAAAAACATCAAGGCCAGAATGATCCGCATGCTCTATTCTTTCAAGCAATTCTTCCAAAGACCGAACATTGTTAGCGGCTATACCGGTATCCACACTTCCAAATGCGGACGCGAAACTATCTATTCCTATCTCCATCTTTATTTTTATATCAGGCAATTAAAATCTTTAAAGCAAAGATACGGGAAAGTATTTCTTGCATGATTATTTGAATGTTGTGTTCTCCATTGAGGAAATCAAGGAGCTTTACCATTATATTTCTTGTTACAATTTGGGAGTTTTTTTATTTTATAATTTATTAATTATAAGGGTTTTAAAAGAGAGACCCCACTAAAGTAGTGAGAAAGTAGTGAGGAAATTTTAAAAATCATGCTCCAGAGCGTTTAAATCAACTTTTCTGCAAAAAAGGATGAAAAAAGTAGAGGGAAAATCATCATAATAGAGGGGAATTTTTCATTTTCTTTATTCAATCTGCTTAGCATCTTCAACAATTTATCAGTTTAACAATTCAATTGCCCGTGTTGGTATAGTTTTCACCCTACCCACTTCTAAGATAAGGAATGTTTTTAAGAATACCAAATTTTATCTGCAAAAGGCTTCACTTCAGGCGAAGGCTTCTATAAAACAAACCGTGATAGCGCGAGGTTCTGCCCGCGCTATCACGGTTTTAGTTAATTGTCTTGCCCGGCAATTTCAAAGTAAAAACAGAACCCTGGCCTTCCTGGCTGTTAAAGTCAATAGTGCCTCCCAGTTTTTCAACAATCGTTTTTACAAGATACAAACCCAGGCCATAACCCTGTACCCTGTTTGTGCCCCTGAAAAACATATCAAATATTTTGTCTTTTGAACTTGATGGTATTCCTATTCCATTATCTGTTATCTCCATCAAAACGTTTTTTTTGCTATCGTTTAAGATTGTAATGTTTACATCAGACATAGGCACTGTTGACTTCCTGTATTTTACAGCATTTTCAAACAGGTTCAAAAGAATACTGAATATGGATTCCTTTTCCGAATAAAACGGGGCAGTAAGATGATTATTTAAACTAAACCTAACTTTATCAAACCCATCCATATATTTAAGCATGTTTACGATCTCCAGCACCATTCCATCTATATCTATAACTTCAATTATTGGCTGCTCATGCCGCATTGACATTATGTACATCAACTTTTTGAGTATATTATCTAACCTTTCAGCCAGCTCATGGATAGAATAAAAATAATCAAGGGGTTCGGGTTCTTTCAATTCTGCAATGGCTAAATTAACTAAACCCAATATGGAAGCCAACGGGCCGCGGATATCATGTGACGACCGGTAAATAAATAGCTCAAGTTCCTTGTTTAGTTGCTTTAATTTTAATTCCTTTTCTGCAATCTCTGTAACATCGAGCGCAGTGCCGTACAACCTAACCGGCCCGCCTGTGTTATTAAGTTCAAACCTTCCTGTCGCAAATATCCGGTGGTGGGTGCCATCAGGCCTTATGATCCGGTGAAAAAAAGCAAATGGGGACATAGTTGCCATACTTTTGGCTATTTCTGTATTTACCATTTCTAAGTCATCCGTGTGCGTACTTTTATTTATGAGGTCGAGCGACGGTATAACAGATTGCGGTTCAAAGCCAAAAATACGGAAATACTCATCCGACCATTGTACTTTACCCGTTGCCATATCATATTCCCAATCCCCCAGATGGGCCATCTTTTGGGCCTCTTTCAACCTTGATTCGCTTTGAATCAGTTGCTTTTCTTTTTCAAATGTATCAAGTGCATAAGAAATATCCTCAGCGGCTTCAACCAATCGTTTAGTTTCCTCGGTGTCAAAAAAAAATGCTATCGTACTAAATATATTTAAAGTACCTATCGTTTTACCCGACCTTTCTATAGGCAGCAATATAAAAGAATGGAAGCGTGTCTTTTTGTATTCCCTCCACTCAATTCCATTGTCAGGCTCATTTTGCAAATCATTGCAGAGAAAATATTTGCCACTTTGTAAAACACTGGCAGTTGGGCCACTCATATCATATGATAAATGGCTGAATCTTTCAAGATCAGCAGCTAAACCATTTCCATGGCCAACTAGGTTTATTGTTTTATTTGTTTCATCAGGGATGCCAATCCATGCCATTTCAAATTTACCAAACTCAGCAGCGATCTCGCAAACTTTTTTGAAAAGGGCCAACTCATCATGCTGGTGAGCAATAGTTTGATTGATCTCGCTAAGGAATAAATATAGTCTTGTTATTTTCAGGAGTTTCTTTTTTGCTTCTATTTGTTGAGAAATATCATGCACGATCTTGGATGCGGCTATAATGTTATCATTTTCATCTTTGATAGGTGATACTGAGAGAGAGATATAAACAATAATTCCATCTTTCCGAATCCGCTCGGTTCCGAAATATTCTACATGTTCTCCCCTTTTAATTTTTTCAATGATCGCGGGTTCTTCATTTAGGCTATTTGGCGGGATGAGGATGGACACATTTTTGCCGATTACCTCATAGGCCATGTAACCAAAAAGCCTCTCAGCGCCAGGGTTCCAGCTAGTTATTATTCCATCAAGGGTTTTACTTATAATGCCATAATCCGATGAATTAATTATTGAGGTATATAATTTTTGCTGATCAAGTTCAATATCCCTATTTTCGGGCTTAATTACTCTTGCCAAACTGTTCATTTACATATTTTTTATGGCCATTGGGTATATTAAAAAGATGGCTCTGGCAGAATATCTATTTCATTAACTTATTCCTATCCACCAAATCTATGAAACAGAAAGAGATATCAAAATGTTTTTAACACCCGATAGCGCGATGCTCCGCCTCCCGTATATTATTTAAAGGCATCCTGCCTGTATAAGTTTATTAAAGATACAATAAAAGCCGGAGGCTTATTAATAATTGTTACGGGGCGGAGCCTCGCGCTATCAAGCTTAGCTACAAACCACGCCACCATATAAACAAAAAGCCCCGGTGAACTGGCGTCCACCGAGACCCTTATGAAAAACTATCTTCCTCATGACAAAGATACGAATGTTTTGCATCTCTCCAAATTTTTTTTGATTTTTTTTCTAAACTTATATTTTCCTGCGAAGAATTAAAACTATGCACCTTTCGGCGCTAATTCAAAGATAGTGGCCTGACTTTCATATATTATATGCTAATTTTATAAAAATAAATAATATTGATTAAGTAATTTTTTTTAAACTAAATAACTATATATCATATATATAAAAATATTATTAATATTAATCATGAGTAATATATTATCGATACTATATTGCATAATATATGAATAAAACCCTATCTTAGCACTAAATATTAAAAACTAAAGAACTAAACATATGACAAAATCTAAACAAATCATCCTGAGAACGGTAAAAAATATTGCCTGGTTACGTTTGGCAGTATTGTATTTATCTTGTTTGTTTTTATTCGGCAGCAATAATGCGCTGGCTTCAACATGCCATGCGAAATACTCTTATTCAGTAAGCGGCCTCAGCGTTTCTTTCCATGATTCATCCACTACGGACACAGGCAAACTGACTTATATTTATTTCTTCGGGGACAACACGAGTTCCACTTCTGAGAACCCTACCCACACTTATTCTAAAGCAGGCACTTACTACGCCTGCCTTAAAATAACTGACAGCGCTAATAGTTGCTATAATTATTATTGTGACAGTATCAAGGTTACTTCAACGAGCAGTTCCGGTTGCCATGCTAAATATTCTTATACCGTAAGCGGCCTGAGCGTTTCTTTTCATGATTCATCCACTGCGAAAGGCAATTTAACCTATTATTATTTCTTTGGCGATAAAACAAGTTCCACTGAGGAAAACCCTACCCACACTTATTCGAGTGCAGGAACCTACTATGCCTGCCTGAGAATAGAAGACAGCGCCAATAGTTGCTATAATTACTTTTGCGACAGTATTAAGGTTACTTCAACGAGCAGTTCGGGTTGCCACGCGAAATATTCTTATACCGTAAGCGGCCTCAGCGTTTCTTTTCATGATTCATCTACCGCCAAAGGCAAACTAACTTATATTTATTTCTTTGGCGATAAAACAAGTTCCACTGATGAAAACCCTACCCACACTTATTCGAGTGCAGGAACCTATTATGCCTGCCTGAGAATAGAAGACAGCGCCAATAGTTGCTATAATTACTTTTGCGACAGTATTAAGGTAACTTCAACGAGCAGTTCCGGTTGCCATGCGAAATATTCTTATACCGTAAGCGGCCTGAGCGTTTCTTTTCATGATTCATCTACTGCCAAAGGCAAACTAACATATTATTATTTCTTTGGCGATAAAACAAGTTCCACTGATGAAAACCCTACCCACACTTATTCCAGCGCAGGGACCTACTATGCCTGCCTGAGAATAGAAGACAGCGCCAATAGTTGCTATAATTATTATTGCGATAGTATCAAGGTTACTTCCAGCAAGTCTTTATCTATCAGTGGCTATGTAATAGTAAATAAAAGTAAGAATAAACGCACGGGCACTGTTTACCTGATCAAATACAACTCTGCAGACAGTACCCTTACAGCCATCACTACATATCATTTCTATTATAATTCATACTATAATACTTTCAGATTTGACAGCCTGAGTGCAGGGTCATACCGTGTAAAAGCAGCGCTCGACAGCACCGATTCTTTTTATGCAAGTGTCATACCTACTTATTATGATTCTGCACTTAAATGGAGCGGCGCTACTGTGATAAATCTTTCTTCATCAAACGTTACCAATGTGGTTATCTTTATTAAGAAAGGCACCAATCCCGGAGGCCAGGGCTTTATTGGCGGGAAAGTAACCCAGGGCGCCAACAAAAAGGGGGACCCGATGCCAGGAGTACAAATAACGCTTACCGACTCTGCAGGTACCCCGATAAGTTATGCTTACAGTAACGCACGGGGAAATTTCAGCTTTAGCAATCTGGCCTACGGCACCTACCAGGTGTATGGAGAGGTGCTTGGCGTCACCGCATATTCGGGCTTCGTAACGATCAATAGTAGCCAGTCTAATGTAAACAATGTATTAGTGACGGTTTCTACTAATTCCGTTATCACAAGTACAGCTGCCACCGGCATTATGGCTATTCCAATTTCAGAGTTTAAAACATATCCTAACCCTGCAGATGGCCAGTTCAATATTTCTTTCAATAACGAAAACAACCATGCAATGCAGGTAAGGGTATCCGATATGAATGGAAGAAATGTCTATTCAGAATCTTTGTCAGGCGCCGGAATGCAGACAGTCTCCATCAACACTGCATTTTATAGCAATGGCATATATATCATTGAGTTGATGGATATGGTGAACGGAAATGTATCAAGAAGCCAATGTGTGGTAAGCCACCAGTAAAAAATAAACATTGATCAAAAAAAAGCCGCCCCGGAAAAACTCAGGGGCGGCTTTTTTTTAATTTGTTTCAGGTGCTATTATGACGGATTTTTAGTGATCCGAATCTTACCTCCCGCCACTAATCACTAAACACTCTTCAGTACCCCCAACTCATGCCCCACTTTTGTAAAGGCGGCAATCGCTTTGTCCAGATGTTCTTTGTTGTGCCCGGCGCTCATTTGTACGCGGATGCGCGCCTGCCCTTTGGCTACCACAGGGAAGAAGAAACCGATAACATAAATACCTTCTTCAAGTAGCTTGGCTGCGAACTGCTGTGCAAGCGGAGCTTCATAAAGCATAATGGGCACAATAGGGTGCGTACCCGGCTTTATATCAAAACCTGCTGAGGTCATTTTTTCACGGAAATACTGGGTATTCGAGGCGAGTTTATCACGCAGTTCAGTCGTTTCGCTTAGTAGTTTGATCACTTCAATTGAAGCGCCTACTACCGCCGGTGGCAATGAATTGGAGAACAAATATGGCCTGGACCGCTGGCGCATGATTTCGATAATATCTTTTTTGCCAGTGATAAATCCTCCAAGGGCGCCGCCAAGGGCTTTGCCTAATGTACCGGTGATAATATCCACTCTGCCCATGACATTCCTGTACTCAATCGTACCCCGGCCCGTATTGCCAAGGAAGCCGGTGGCATGGCATTCATCTACCATTACCATAGCATCATATTTATCGGCAATGTCGCATATTTTATCAAGCTGAGCAATGGTGCCATCCATTGAAAAACAGCCATCGGTAACGATTAGCTTTACCGGCGATTTTGAGGCTTCCTGCAGCCTCGCTTCCAGGTCAGCCATGTCATTGTGGTTATAACGATAGCGCTGCGCCTTGCAAAGGCGTATTCCATCTATGATAGAGGCATGGTTCAGGGCATCGGAGATCACAGCATCTTCTTCACCCAAAAGCGGTTCAAATACCCCTCCATTAGCGTCGAAACAGGCTGCATAGAGTATGGTATCATCCGTTTGAAGGAATTTTGCAATGCTGGCCTCCAGTTCCTTATGTATGTCCTGTGTACCGCAAATAAAACGCACTGAACTCATCCCATAGCCGCGGTGGTCAATGGCTTTTTTGGCTGCTGCTATTACCCGGGGATGTGAAGATAAACCGAGATAATTATTGGCGCAAAAATTCAAGACTCTTTTACCGTCGCTCAGGGTTATTTCAGCTCCCTGCTCGCTGGCAATGATGCGTTCTGATTTATACAAACCCGATTCTTTGATCCCTTTTAACTCGCCTTCAAGCTTTTCTGCAATATTTTTTCCGTACATAGTTTTATTTTTTTTGTGGCGTCAAAGATAGGGAAGATGTCTGAATTGTCTAGATTGTCTGAACTCGATTAAAAGATTTCCAAGATTTTTCTTGTTAATCAATTTAATCGTGTTCAGACCACTACCTCTTCCACCTTCATCCCCCTTGAGCCTTTCAGCAGAAAAACGGTATTTTCCCAATTCTTGCTTTTATACCATTCTTTCATTTTATCTGTGGTTTGAAAGAAATAGGCAGAAGGGAGTAAGTCTTTGCAGGCATAAAAATCCTTTCCGGCGAAGGCCATTTCTTTAAATACATAAGGTTTTATCATTTTCAAAACAGCTTCATGTTCAGCTATGCTTTCTTCTCCGAGTTCAAACATATCGCCAAGTAGCAATACCTTATTATGCGCGGGGTAATCCATAAAATCTGCCACAGCCCCCTGCATGGAACTTGGGTTGGCATTATAGGCGTCAAGTATATATGTATTTGTGCCCTTTTTAATGACCTGGGAACGGTTGTTTTGCGGGATATAGCTTTCTATGGCAGCTTTTATAGCTTTTTCATCTACACCCTGGTACAAGCCTATGGCAAAAGCTGCTAAAATATTATACAAATGAAACGTCCCGAAAAGATGAGAACCCACTGTGACAGGTTTTTCAAGCATTTTGCCGGATATTTCTGCTTCCATGAAAGGGAAGCGGGTTATTATTTTTCCAAATACATCAGCCTTGCTATCTTCGATACTGTATTGGACCGTTTTTAAACCGTGTAAATGTTTTACGATCCGGGTGTCATCTATATTAGCAAAAACAAGTCCCCCATATTCTCTTAAATAATCGTAAAGCTCCATATTGGCTCTCTCCACCCCTTCTATACCGCCAAAACCATCAAGGTGATCTTTACCGATATTGGTGACAAGGCCCATATCCGGTTTGCATATTTCAGCTAGTTCCCTGGTTTCGTTCAGGTGGTTGGCGCCAAGCTCAAGGATTGCAATTTCATAGGTTTTATCCAATTGCAACAAGCTCAATGGCAGCCCAATATGATTATTAAAGTTCCCCGGGGTAGCAAAGGTTTTGTGTTTTTGCGATAGCACCCTCCATGCCAGTTCTTTGGTAGTGGTCTTACCGTTGGAACCACCGATTGCTATAATTGGCAACCCCAATTGTACGCGGTGATAACTAGCGAGATCCTGTAGGGCAACCAGGCAGTTATCTACCAGTATACACCTGTTATCCACGTAATATTCAGGATTATCTATAACAGCAAAAGCGGCCCCCTTTTCCAAAGCCTCTTTTGTAAATACATTACCGTCAAAGCGTTCCCCGCGGATAGCCCAATAGATACATCCTTCTGAAATTTTTCGGGTATCGTTACAGACGTAAGAATGCCGGCTGAAAATTTCATGCAATTCTTTTATTCCCATTAATAATTATTATCTTTACAATAAATTTTGACGAAATTTAAAATAAAAAACAATGAAAAAACTGCACCTGCTACTTTTACTTTTTATTAGTTTCCCGGTTTTTGCCCAAACACCTGTATTCTATCCTTCCACCTGGCCAAAAATGCTTGGCATTTGGAATGATACGATGATGAATGGATTTTGCGGGGGATTTAATAACCCTATGTTTTATAATATAGATATGAACGGGGACGGCATACCTGACCTTTTTGTTTATGATCGGTGCGACAATTCGATAACTACCTTCATCAACAACGGCAGCGCTACAGACCCTGAATATTATTTTGATCCGAAATACATAACTGCCTATCCGGATTTTAACCAAAATGCCAATGGCTGGGTTGAATTGTATGATTATAATTTTGACGGCAAGCCTGATATTTTTGCTTATTCACCTATTATCTCTACTGAAATGCAGGTATATAAAAATACAACCCCTGCCAAAGGGCCTCTCACTTTTACCAAATACCTGGACCCTGTGATGTATAACTATGACCCACATGACACTACTGTTCCCGGTACTGCCATTCTTCCAATTGACCCAAGGTCAGCTCCTGGCTTTGGCGATTTTTACCACCAGGGGGTTACCGACATGGTTGACTATGAATTAGGCTCCGGCAGCCTTTTTTATTATCAAAACTATGCAAAGGATAGCGATAAGTTAAAGTATTATCCTTACAGGGACCCCGACAGCCTATGGTTTGGTCTGAGGGATGAATGCTG
>Ga0302280_1001450_pt1 | contig 19523 bp, 8 predicted proteins | sample III_Fen_E1_1_FD_198771 | JGI IMG/M metagenome (GOLD analysis project Ga0302280, IMG submission 198771) | Peat permafrost microbial communities from Stordalen Mire near Abisko, Sweden - III_Fen_E1_1 | ecosystem: Environmental > Terrestrial > Soil > Wetlands > Permafrost | place: Sweden: Abisko... | reverse complement strand
TAAATTATACTTAGGAGGAAGAGGAACAACAGTTTTCTTAAGTTCCTGACTTATCAGCACTGACGGAATAGCCAATGCACCTGCCGACAATGCGGCTGTTTTTAAAAAATCACGACGACTAACCATAGGATGAATGTATTAATATTTTATGTTACTAAAAGTTTTATTTTCTATATCTATCTGCAAAAGCTTTCAATTCTGAAGGAATAAGTAACCGGAGTATTGAGAGATATCTCATACTTTGGAAGTACTCCCTGTCCGCAACTTGCATTTCCCAACCCCCGCTGAATGGCATCAAGACTTAAAAAGGTTTGGGCAGAACGAACTTCATCAAGTTTATAACTATATTTAGTATCATAAAGTTTTTGATCCGTAAAATGGGATGCTGTAAATTTAAGCCCGTTAATGGAAGTAATTTTTATTCCGCAGCCATTATTATCTGTCAACGTTAACCAACGGGTATCTTCATGATTACCCATGCTTTGTAAGCGGACATAATTTTCCTCCATGCCTTTTACAGTTTTGGTATATAACCCGAAGAAGGCTGATTGTTTACGGTCTGAATAGCTTTCCTGCGGACCACGGCCATACCATTCTACGTTTTCCAGACCGGGAATCATTGTCATACGCAATCCTAATCTTGGTGGATGAAAACAATTGACCGGACTTATAAAGTTTCCTGTCACATCAATTATCCCGTTTGAATAAATGGTATACGTTATTTCATAAGGGAAAACTGCGTTTGACTTATTGATGAGCGTTGTTTCGATATCAGTTTTTACTACAACGCTTTTATTATCGGTTGCTACTATATACTGAAAGTTTTTTAAACGGGTTATCGACTCTGAAAAAGTGCAGGTATCATTCGGAATGCTTCTGTACCAGTTGAATACAGGGCCTTCTTCTCTATAAATCAATTCTCTTCTGTTGTATTTCAACGAAGTAAGCAATCCGCTTGATTTATTTAAGTCAATACTAAATCCTTTTCCCTGAACAGATAAATTATTGTTTTCATCGTCTACTATTAATGTTACCAAATCAACTGCATTTATTTTTAGAACCGGCTTTATTTTAGTCAGCCCAAACTGTTCAGATGCAACAATATGACCTGCATCAGCCCAATTCGTTGCTTCTTTCAACGAAAATTCAACAGTAAGAAAATACTCATTTTTAGCATCCAGTGGTTTGTGATAGGGAATCTCCAATTCAACTGTCTGACCCGGAGCTGCATTTACCGGTGAGAGTTGGCCTGATTCAACCGGAGTACCATCTTTTATCAGTTTCCAGCCGATATTAAATTGATTGAGATTCAGAAAATTATATTTATTCTTCACCAACACTTTTCCATTCAATGAATCAATAAGTTGGATATGAATGTACTGATAGACTTTCTTTACTTCCAAAAGTTTGGGAGTAATTTGCCGGTCAGGAGTCACCAACCCTTTGCAGTTAAATTCCCCGTCGTTTGGGGTATCACCGAAGTCACCACCAAAATAATATCTGTTTTTCGGTTCTCCGAATTTGTTGATGTTCTGGTCAACCCATTCCCAGATACAACCACCAATCATCCGCTGTGACTTATTTTCAATATAATCCCAATATTCCTGAAGATTTCCTACTGCATTCCCCATGGCATGTGCATATTCACACAAAAAATAAGGTTTGTCGGTTATTTTTTGATCCATCTTTGTCATTTCTTCCAGCGTGGGATACATTTGCGAATCTATATCGGCAACTGTGTTATCACCTTCGTAATGAATTGGTCGACTTGAATCTATGGCTTTGGCTGCTTTAACCATTCCTTTAAAATTATTTCCATTGCCTGATTCATTTCCCAACGACCAAAAGATAACAGAAGGATGGTTTTTATGCTGCTCAACATTACGTACTATCCGGTCAACCATTGCAGGTTCCCAGGCGGGCATACCGGATATCTGCTGGTTGCCGTGGCATTCCAGATCCGATTCACTCATAGTATATAACCCAAAATAATCATACATAGTATACATTTTTGGGTCATTGGGGTAATGGCTGGTACGGACTGTATTTATATTGTTCCGTTTCATAAGCAATATGTCCTGAATCATACTTTCCACAGGAATTGCTTTACCGAATTGCGGATGGGTATCATGACGGTTTGTTCCTTTAAAGAACACCGGCTGTCCATTGACATAAACCCTTTTATTTTTTATTTCTACTTTACGGAAACCAAATTTTGACGACAGGACTTCCATGACTGTACCGTGTTGATCTTTCAGGCTGAAAATAACCGTGTAAAGGGTTGGAATTTCAGCCGACCACAAATCAGGATTCGGAATAATCTTTTGAAGATGAATAACAGTTTCGTGATTCCCTTTTAAGGCCTCAATATTCCGGGTTAGAGACATAACCTGCTTTCCTGCGGAGTTCATCAACGATACTTCCAGTTGGGTTACCGGTGATGCTTTTCTGTCAGAATTCTTAATACCGGCACTAATATCGAGGGTGGAAGAGGTAAAATCATCTCCGGTGAAATTCGATTGAAGGAAATAATCACGCAAGTGAACTTTCGGGGTTGCATATAGATACACATCCCTGTGAATACCGCTTAACCGTGTCATATCCTGATCCTCAATATAGCTTCCATCACACCATCGGTAAACTTCTGAAGCCAGCACATTCAATCCCGGTTTTATAAACTTTGTAATATCAAATTCAGCGGCATTGTTCGAGCCCTGACTATAACCCACTTTTTTACCATTTACCCATACATACATGGCACTGTACACTCCATCAAAATGAAGAAAAATCTGTTTTCCTTTCCAGCCTGCAGGAATAGTAAAGTTTCTGCGATATGACCCTACCGGATTAGGTTCTTTTTCAATGGTGTATCCTTTTTGAGGTTCAATAAAAGGAGGCCTGTTTTTGAAAGGATAAGTAAAATTAGTATAGATTGGAGTTCCATAACCAAGCATTTCCCAGTTTGATGGAACAGCAATTTCTTTCCACGACGAAACATCATATCCCGGTTTATAAAAATTGACAGGCCGTTCTGATGGTTGTTTCACCCAGTTGAATTTCCAGTTTCCGTTCAACGATTGGTATAATGGAGACTTTGGCATGATCCACGGTGTACTAAAAGCAGAATCACTCATCAGACTGCCCAGAGTTGGAAACGGAATAGTGGTTACATGTGCCGGTTGTTTGTTGATGGCAAAAATTGCTTCGTTTTCCCAATCGTTTTTACTTTTTTTCCGATCTTTATTCACGGGAGCTTTCAGAGTAGTTGGTATCAATTGCCATATCTGCTCCATTCCTGGCAGTTGGAATAATCTTGTTTGTGCTTTTTCCTCCCCTGAAAAAGCCAGATACATGGCCGAAATTCGATGAGTGATGGTGAATTTATTCTTTCCTTTTTTAGTAAACGTCCATTGTTGAGTCGGATTAGTAGAACTCGCATCCCATAAAATCAGCGGATTTCCATTTCCACCGGTAACATTATCATTGTCAATGCTTTTATTGGTAAAAGGATTGGTAATTGAATAATAGCCAGTTGGCAACCTGACAATTTGCCAGAGTTGCCCCTGATTTTCACTATTATTGGGAGAAAGGACAATGGGAGTTTCATTTACCATACTGCTTTTGTTATCCAACACTAATCCCGAAGGAGTACTTATTTTATACAGTATTTTAGAACTGAAACCCTGTGATTGAACAATACATCCAGAAGAAAACAATCCTAATAAAACCATCATAAGTACAAGACTCCTGTTATTCATAATATTGATAATTCTTCCGTTTTTAATAATAGATAATGACAGGTCTGCAAGCCTGAACAGTTATTACAATATTCCCGTTTACAATTTCAAAAGGTACGTTTTCTGTCCTGTCCTCAAAAAGTGCTTTTGCTTTAAGTTTTTTACCATAAATCCCCTCTGGAATCGGATAAGACAAGGTTTGTTGTTTCTTTGAATAGAAGGCGATTCTGTTGTTATCAATCGGGCAGGTAATGCTATTCCCATCCATAATTTTTGCTCCGTTGTAAACTGCCGAAAAGCTTTCATCTTTTGAATAATCAATCTTAACCGACGAATTTTTGCTTAATGACATTTCTACATTCTGCCCGTTCCGTTGGAAAGCGAGAATATCCAGTGTATGCAGCTTTGTCCACGGCAAAAAATTCAGAAAATAATAATTCGTTATTTCAGTACTTGCTGTATTTTCTCCAATCCAGGGACCACGACGGCAATTTTCAAACAACGTTATCCTCGGATCACGTGCAATTCCATCTCCCCCATTCTGACCATAGATCATTGATTTACTGTATACCAAATGTTGCAATGGTATCTGAGTACCTTCAAAGTCATTCCACCCGTCTCCCTGTGGACCATCGACAGTCAAGGCCAGTTTTCCCACAAAAGGATAGCGTTGTAATTCGGAGATGATGGATACACCCCGTTTTTTGAATTCATCTATCAGCTTAAATTTTCCATCTCTTAAATTTATCACTGCACTGGCAGGATTTGAAGTATCCCAGTCATTGCGGATTGACCACCACGAAAGAGCGTCTATCAGTTCGGAGTGTTTCAAATCATACTTCTGACAGGTAAGGTTTATACGTTCCATTCCTGGGCCTCCATCTTTCATATACTTTGCCATTCCGGTGATGTAAGATGTATCCATACCATTCCAGGCTCTTTGTTTCATCAGGCTGCCATCTTCGTTTCGGCTAATATATTTTTCATCATAAAAACCTTTCGAGAATTCGTTCACATACTGATCGTCATAATTATCATCAAAACTGATATTTGCATCGTAAGGAGCAGCCTTTTCTTTAAGTTGATTATATCCCTGAAGTCCACCCATTTTTGCATTCAGTTTTGAAACATTGGGGTAACCGGTGTCATGCCCGCCTTCAGTCCAACCTGAAACATAGACTGCTTGCGGAACGCCGTCAGTAAGCATAGAAATCTTTTTAATTACTTTTTCAATATCAGGGAATGTAATTGTCACATTTTTTGCACGTCCTGTTTGTCCTGAAATGATCCAAACCAATCTGTTGTCAAAATAGTGTGTCGGAATAACAGGCATTCTGTCGCGGACTTCCTTTGCAGCATCCAGCCAGTCGGTTTTCTTATTGTTATCATAATCGCCTGTAAAATCAATGCGGCATAGTTCTTTTTGTCCTACCAACAGACTTGATGTAAGTTCACTCTCCACACGATAATAGCTCTTCACACCCATTGTAGCACTCTTTTGTCCGTTTGACTCCGATATTTCCAATTGAGTATTGCTTATATATCCCTGCACTTCCATAGAACTGTTTATCTTTCCATTTCCCATCATTACCAGCGGCAAATAGCTAAAGTTTGGGAAACATGGAAAATCAATCTCCTTTTTGACGTTTAGAACACTTGGTTTTGCAACAGCCAGATCAGCATAATAACCTCCTCCATCACCATGTGCAAACCATGCAGGTCCGTCTGACTGAGAAATCGTCACCAGACTACCGATATTTATTTCAACTAATTCATATCCGTTTTGTTCAGAGACATTCTCCATTGTTACAGATACAGCCAGATCGTTGACTGCATATCGGATTGTAAAAGCTACAATCTTTAAACCGCCTGAATATCCTTCGTAGTGAACATCTGCCTGATTTCCTGAAATATCTATTTTCTTCAAACGAGGTATGATGAGCGTATCTTTTCTTGCTAATGAAATTCCTGACCTGTTTTTATCGAATGCTTTTTTTACACTGATTTTAATGGTTTGTCCTTTTTCTTTTCCTTTGAAACTTTCTTTTAGTGCAGGAAGTTCATACTTTACAGGCAAACCATCCTTCCTGTCAAAAGTTATTCCGACAAGCTTCGTGTTCAACGTGACATTTTTAGCCGGCTTTATTCGCCTTGAACCGGCATTTTTATTTTTGGCACTAACAACACTGGTAGTTAGTGTTGTAAGAATTAGAAATAATATAAAAGGTACTATCTTTTTCATGTTTTAAGGAATGAATACATACTATAAATAAGATGTCTTTAAAATAAACTTTATCTTAATAATAAATAATCCGTTTATTTTAGGGTCTCATTATCCCTATCAAAACCGAATTCTTCTAAAGTACAAATTAGCTGTGAGCATAAACTCACAGCTAAATAATAAGCAACTTTTTCTTTCAATTTAATAAAAAACTACTTAATTTTAAGTACTATGGCAATATCACTGGTTTTCTTTGCCGGTAATTCCACAGTGAGTCCATTTTCATTTGTCGAGAATTTCATGTTTCCACTGCCCAACAATTCCACTTTTTTTACATTTGCAGGATATAGTGGATTATGAAGGGACAGAGATTTTACAACCACTTTTCCATCTTCCGGCCACCCCAATACAATGGCATAAAGTGTTCCATTTTTAGTGGTAAAGCGTATGTCTTTGGCACTAAAGACTGTTTCGCCCTCATTGAATCCTTGTGCCTGGAGGGGTTTGGCACTTTCAGTCGACGGACCTTCGCCATATATTTTCCAGGGACGAGTGTCATAGATTCCATCACTGTTAATAGCCATCCATTCACCGATTTCCTGTACTACTTTTATTTCTTTATCATCTATGCTGCCATCTCCTCTCACTGGTATATTTAACAAAAGATTTCCATTTTTACTAACAATATCAGCGAACATTTGAATAACAGTTTTAGCTGACTTATACCCATTGTTATCATAAATTGAACGTTTATAATGCCATTCACCTATGCAAGTGCAGGTTTGCCAGGGAAGCTTCTGAATGCTATCGGGAGCACCACGTTCAACATCCCATGCGATGCATTTTTTTTGTTCGGCGGTCAATACTTTTCCAAAAATTACTCCTTCAAGATGGCCATTATTTCTTTTCATATTGGTATTATAAAAATGTGCGGCAATCCGAAGTCCGGCATAACTGGCTGGCCACAAAGGCAATGCAGTATCATCAAAATAGAGTAAATCGGGGTTATACTTATTGATTAAATCGACCGTACGGTTATAAAATTTAGTACAATATGCCAATGAAGGTGTTGAAGCACCTTTTCCCCAATCCCATTGCCCGTAGATAGTGTTTGTACTGTCGTTTCCGGTACTTACCTGATGATTCTGTGCATATAAATCCTGTGGATCGTATCCCTCCCACCATTTGCCTTTTCCATCTGCTTTGGTCAGGTTCCCATCATAAGGGATGCCTTTTTTAGGTCCTTCAAGGTCGGATCGTTGAGCAATTTCATACCATAACCAGGCATGGGAAGCGTGCACACTTATTCCGAAATAGAGTCCATCTTTTCTGGCTGCCTTTTCCCAACCATCCATGATGTTTTTCTTAGGTCCCATATTTACAGAATTCCAGGGTTGGTATTTGCTATCCCATAAGTCAAAATTGTCGTGGTGATTGGCCATAGCGAAAAAATAACGTGCTCCTGCTTTTTTGTACAGGTCCACCAATTTCTGAGGATCCCACTTTTCAGCTTTCCAATCGTGAATCACCTCTTTAAAGCCGGCTTCAGAAGGGTGTCCGTAATGCTCTACCTGCCATTTATATTGTGGACTGCCTTCGTTATACATAAACCGGCCATACCAGTCGCCTTGTTCAGGTTGGCATTGTGGTCCCCAGTGTGCCCAGATACCTAATTTTGCATTACGAAACCATTCAGGTATTTTATACTGTTCAAGCGATTTCCAGGTGGGTTCAAATTTCCCTGTTGCCATTGGTTCTATAGCATCCTGTGCAAGTGCAATATTGACTGTTCCCAGCAGGAAAACAGACAAAATGAAATTTTTAAACAGTCGTGAATTTATTTTCATTTGAAGAAGTGTTTAATCGTGATTAATTTGATAATTTGTTGTAGTAAGTAATTTAAAGAATTTATTGATATGTTTTAAATGCAAAAAAGCTCGTGTTACATATTTAACAAACTTATCAGTAATTAAAACTTATTACTTAAGTACTATAAATAATAAAATGTCGTATATATTAAAGAATAGAACGCGGATGGAACATTCCGACTTGTCGGAAATTTCACGAATTCAGCGGATTAAATCTGATTAATTTCATATAACGAATTTTAAATACGGATTTTATTCATACAAGTATGAATGATAAAGACATAGATCTTAAAATAATTCCGATATATCGGAATATAAATCCGTATTTAATCCGCTATATCTGCGTTTATTCCGTAAACCGGAATGTGCCATCCGCGTTCTATTCTTTTGAATTTAAAATGTGACATTTAATTGTTCCAATTACTTATGTATTCATAGATAGTTAAATGATCTGTTTTAAAATCTGCAAAAGATTAAATTTTATCATACTGGCAATTATTAATTTTTAATTATTAATTATTTAGTGCCTTTTTTGTGTTTTTTCAATTCCGAAAGTCTCACCATAAGCACATCATGTGAAGGTAGAACTGTCTTCAGCTCTTTTTGTGTTGTCCCAAGTGACTTTTTTGACCAAAGATCAACAATGGTGTAAGGTGTAGTACTTGCATCCAGCTGTGAATTACTCACATCATCTTTTACAATATTGGCTTTCCAGTTATAAGAAAATGTTTTTGGCTGAGAAGACCGGTTAAAGAAACAGACAGCCCAATCACCCCCTTTAAGAGGTTTCACCCAGGTTTCAATGCTGTCTTTTACTTCAAATCTGAGAGCCTGAATGCCCAGTGAATCCTGATCAACAGCAATGACATCACGGTTCGTAAGAATACCAACAGTTTCTTTATTCATTTTACGTAGATCATTACCTGCAATCAGAGGAGCAGCCAACATAGTCCATAGTGAGAAATGTGCCCTGTCTTCGTTAACAGGAAGGCCATTTCCTACTTCCAGCATATCGGGATCGTTCCAGTGTCCCGGTCCGGCATAGGTACGAAGACCGGCTTCCTGATCCAGAATATCCACTACACCATTCGGATGCCATTCGCCTTTTACAATTGGCTTGTTATATTTCCAAAGGCAGGTAATATCGTCGGTTGTACGCCACAGATGCCCTACAGGTTCTGCCCATTCCCATACTTTGTTTTTTCCCCATTCACACATACTGAAAACGATCGGACGTTTAGTATCCCTGAGTGCTTTACTCATGGTGGTGTATGCTTCTTTTGCATTGATACCATCGGTATTGCACCAGTCAAATTTCAGGTAATCAACTCCACATGAGGCGTAATAAAGAGCGTCCTGATATTCATGCCCACGTGTGCCGGGCAATCCGGCACATGTTTCAGTACCTGCACAATTGTACATACCAAATTTCAATCCTTTAGAGTGGACATAATCACCAATGGCTTTCATTCCATGTGGAAATTTCACAGGATCAGCCTGCAGGTTACTGTTTGCATCACGTACAGAATCAAGCCAGCAATCATCAATTACGAAATAACTGTATCCCGCATCTTTCATACCCGACGAAACCATGGCATCCACCATTTCCTTAATCATTGCTTCGTTTATATTCTTTGAGAAAGTGTTCCAGCTATTCCAGCCCATGGGTGGTGTAAGTGCCAGTGTGCGGTTTTTTTGTGCAAAAGTTACACTTATACCGGCTATCATAAATGCAATAATGATACATGTTTTCTTTGTCATAATTATTTTGTAAGTATTATTTTGAATGATTTTTATATTCTTCAGTTTCAAAAATATGAAACTGTCTTTTCCCTCTGTAAATTAGTTTCAAGCCTGCTGACTCAGCATCTCCCGGAATTTACTAAGTAACTATAAACTATAAACTATAAACTATAAACTATAAACTATAAACTATAAACTATAAACTATAAACTATAAACTATAAACTATAAACTATAAACTATAAACTATAAACTATAAACTATTAACTATTAACTATTAACTATTAACTATTAACTATTAACTATTAACTATAAACTATAAACTATTAACTATTAACAAATCCTGACAACAGGGATATCAAACAAAAACCCCAGTTTATCCAGCTTATCAGCGATATGGCCTACACCAATTGCACAATGGTGCGCGGGCCCCTGTTTTGACCAACGATTTATAAATTGTTTTGCTCCTATTGAGAATCTGTACCGGCTGTTGGTATTCCCTATTTCGAGTGTTGGACCTGAAACCGATTCTCCTTCAGCAACCAATAGAAATATTCCTTCTTTATTTTCAACCACCGAAAGCAATGTTACCGGACCGTACTTCACCGACATCTGAATGGACAATCCATTTCCGGGTTTACCATGATAGATGGGGAGCGGAACAAGTCTGACCGGTCCTTCGGCAATGGCTAAGTGAGCCGGTCCATCGTGTCCCAACATAACAACATCATCGTCGAAGTCCATAAGGTAAAATTCGGAAAATGAACCTCCCGCACCAAATTCGGACATGATCTTCATTGCTTGGGCATTTTTCACCTCACATTCGCCGGCCACAGGAATGTTTTTACCCGTCAGAAGAGTATTTCCGGCTATAACTGAGGTCGCGATATTCTCATATTCATTACCGGGCTGTCCTTCATAATAATAAGCCATTGAACCAAGCCTGTGGGTTTCTACCAGTTTGTCAAGGGCAACTGAAGTCTGTGCCGCACGCAATACTTCTTTCTCTTCGCATTCGGGAGCAACATCAAATGAATATTGAAATTCAGTGACTTTTGCTTCAATTTCAGCATCTGTAGCTTCATCTCTGTATTTTTTTAACTCACACATTTCCAATAACTCAATATGAGTCCCAAAAACGGATGATTGTTTTGTGAGGTCGGTATAAACATCAAGCATCCCGCAATAGTAATGTCCTAAAATACCAAGCCGGTTATTACGCATCGCATTTGCTACATGGGCAGCCTGAGACCAGGCTTCAATTTCACGCCACGCTTCATCATCCTGCATATAACCGGTAACAAAATCGTAGCGTATCCCTGAACGGTTGAATACTGATGCTATTTCGGGTACCGAACAGGCCTGGCAATGCTCAAGCCATACACCTGTCATTTTCCCCCGGTCACCAAGCTGGTTGAAACTTTCATAATCAATACTTGCAACGGGCTGTAAATTCAATATAATCACAGGGACTTTTACCTTTGCAGCTATTGGTAATACTGTAGAGGAAAGAGCATAAGTAGAAACATACAGGAATACAATTTCTACATCGTTACTTTTCAAAAAATCCCCTGCCTGCTTTGCTTTTTCCGGATTATCAACCATTCCGGCATCAATCACTTCTACCCCAAAACCGGCAATTTTGTTTTTTATCTGTTCCTGATAGCGCATTAAATTATCAAGCAATCCGCCAAACTGTGCCCAGTATGTATCCAGACCAATACCAAATAATCCTACTTTTGTCATTTTTAAACTTTATTAAATTGTAAAGTATTTATTCTTCTTTCATGATTCTTACAGGGCCTAACAGACCGGAACTAATCAATGGAGATGTTTTGGTAAAGTAATTCCATGTGGTAAAACAATATCTTCCTTTCGATGGGCGAGGCTCGTTTTTTAAGAACCAATCAGGAAATTCCTGCAAAAACTGAAACCCTTTGTGCCCCGGTAGCCATTTACAATCTGCAGGTTCCTGTTCATCACCGATCAAACGATTTGCCCATACATTCGTAACTTCAATTGTAAGGACATTGCCTTGAGCTTTAAGAAGTCCGGCTGGAATTTTTACATTCCATGGAGCTGTCCAGACAACTCCAAGATCGTTGTTATTAAGTATTATTTTCGCAATGGATTTTACGATTCCTAAGTCAAGGTATAACACCGGGCGTTTATCTGCAATCTGAGTTGCAGGAATATCAAAGGAAGTACGGTAAACAGCAGTACCACTAAAATATTTTATCCCCTGTTCAGGCCGTTTAGTCCAGTCATCGAGTGTTGTAAAAGTAACCGGCGTTACCGGACCTCCCCAGACAGGATCGAATTGTACCTGCCATGAATTATTCACAAATGCTATTTCGTGGAGTGAAGGGAAATTATTCTTTAGGACAGTTCCTTTTTTACCAACCTTATGTCTAAACACGATAAAAAAACTTTGAGCCTCGGCAAAGGTAAGTGGAATATTTGTTTTACCATTTACTTCTTTAAATTGCAACAGGTTTCTCATTGAACCCGTCACAGGGTCCCAAAGCTCAGGTTGCATTCCGGATACATTAAAAATGCAGCTTGTCGAACCGGCTTGACTATCGGTATTTGCAACAAAATAAATATTTGTATTACCACTAACCCTGTGAATAGATTTCAAGGTTAGCTGTCCGGTAGTATTGATTGCAACAAAATCATCGTTGGAAGAAGCTGCAATTTTTCCCCACTGTAATAGAGCCTGACATCGCGTCCAGTACTTCACCATTGCCTGTCCCGGTTTCCACCATGTTTGTGTACGATCAAAATGAGTACCCCATTGACCCATGGTTGCTCCCGGTTTATATCGTTCGTCCCATGGTTGCTCCACAAACCTGTGTAATACAAACCGATTTACTCCTGCACAATAAGCAGCATCACCAATAGGTTTCAACCATGCCGGAGTTTCATCCCACTTACTATCATGTGGATCTCCTGTAAAAGCTTCTGCTTCAACAATATTTTTTCCTGCTTTTCGCAATGCAGCCACAGTGGGATCGAGTTCAACAGGTGAATAATTGCCGTCATGAGTCCAGAATTCGGTCATAACTTTGTGTACCAATGGCATTATTTCCTCTTGCCGCCATGGCCCGCCATAAGGTTCACATAAAAAAGCAAGATGAGCAGCAGTCATTTTTTTTGATATAGTACCATAATACACATCGCGATACAAGTCTTTTACAGTGGCATCAAAGTCTTCAGCAAATTTTACAGAATCCTTTGTACTTCCAATTTTTCGACCGGCAAATATTGCCAGATAAGGAGTCATATCATATCCTCTTCTATCTGAAAATTCTTTTTGCATTTTTGGTGTCCAGGTGGGGTAGCCTGCTTCATAACTATCAAAATGGACATGAGTAAAACCGGTTCCAATTAAATCACCCAGATGTTTCTGAATTTCACCGATTACATGATCAAGATGAAAATCGACAGCTTCCTGACTCATTTTATCACATTCCAATCCTGTTGCTGCCCATTGAGCCGGTTGAATGATTGTGCCCATGGTGGTGTGCCCAAACCGATAAATAATCCATTCACCTTCAGGTGCATCCCATTCAATCTGGCCATTGGGTTGCATTTTATCTGTCAAATTGATGACACTGCTTAATTCAACATCACCTGTTGCAGGAAGTGCTAATACAGCAATGTCTTTATAATATGTTTTTCTGCCTTCAATTACGGGTTTTTCCACCATGCCCGTTTTGGGATTATATACAGGATATGGTCCATCTGAATGAGGGTCAACCTGAGCTCTATCCAGAATGATATTGATATGTTTATTGCCTGAAACTTTTTTTTGTGACCAACAGATTTCCTGCATTGAGAGTTCGGGGGTAATCCAGACGCCGCCACTCGACTCATAACCCGGCCCGTTGAACATGCCAAAATCCATTCCCAAACGCTTTGATTCTTCTGCAGCAAAGCGCACCAGTTTCCACCAGGGCTCTGTCCATGAAATAATATCAGGTGTAGGGCTGTTTTTTATTTCACCGGCCCAGGGAGTAGTGACATCAGCCAGACTAAACATTGTTGTTCTGTTAAATCCGGCTTCTTTTAAAGCTTCCAAATCCCCGGTAATCCCTTTTTTGCTCAGATTTGAGCCCATCCACATCCATAGAACTCCGGGTTTAGCCGATTCAGGAGGATTTACAAAAACCTCAGCCGGATCATTTTTCAACGTTGTATAAGTCTGGTTGTTATTTTGTGCATTTGTTATGAATGCAATAGCTACAAATAATCCAACCGGAATAAATCTTACCTGTTTTTTCATTAATACTTCAATTCTTAGTCGTCGTGAATGCAATCTATAATTTTACGTGAAAATATACAAAGTATAAATTAATCTGTCATAATAATTTGCAAATAATTAATATACAGTATATTCCGTCTTGGTTATTGGTTCCGGGTTCCTGGTTCCTGGTTCCTGGTTCTTGCGTCTTGCGTCTTGGTTCTTGGTTCTTGGTTCTTATATATTATAATGCATTGATTTCATAATTATTCCCCTTTTTTGTCTCAAATGTAATTGTATAATGACCTTGTTCTAAAACCGGTTTTAAAGATACACCTTTTACCTGGAATGGAACTCTTGCCCTAACCTTGCAGGTTCCTCCATTGATTGATTTTATTTCGGCTGACAGCAGTTTACCTTTGCTCCAGTCAATATTCACTTCAAAGCCGCCTCTTGCTTTCAGACCTTTCACACTTCCTTCTTTCCAGACATCAGGGATGGCAGGCAACAAGTCGACAGAACATAAATGACTCTGGAGCAACATCTCTGCAATACCGGCAGTAGCTCCAAAATTACCGTCAATCTGAAATGGAGGGTGTGCATCAAAGAAATTCGGATAGGTTCCTCCTCCCTCAGCATAGTCAATTTCACTTTCATCTGTCAGGTGTAATAAATCCCTTAATAACCGGTAAGCATGGTTACCATCCTGTAATCGCGTCCAGAAATTAATTTTCCATGCTTTACTCCATCCCGTTCCTTCATCGCCTCTTATTTCAAGTGTTTTTTTAGCAGCTGCAAAATATTGCGGTGTCGATTCTGTAATCTGCATACCGGGGTAGAGTCCGAATAAGTGGGATGTATGCCTGTGATGCGGATCAGTTTCTATAAATTCCTTATACCATTCCAACAACTGACCCTTACTGCCTATCTGAAGCGGGAAAAGTTTGCTGCGTTTAGCTATGAGCGTATCCCGGTAAGCTTCATCAATACCCAACACCTTTGAGGCTTCAATCAGGTTAGTGAATAAATCACGGATAATCGACATATCCATGGTCGAAGCAACTGATACTGAAAATTCAGGACCATCTTTGACAAGTCTGAATTTATTTTCAGGTGAAGTAGAAGGTGCTGTCACTAAATAACCGTTTTTATCTTTCACCAGCCAGTCGAGTGTAAAATCAGCTGCTCCTTTCATTAGTGGATAAGCTTCTTCAGCCAGAAACTTTTTATCGCCTGTGAACTGGTAATGTTGCCACAGATCCTGACAAAGCCAGTTGCCGCCCATCGCCCAGTTTGCCCAGTTTGGATCTCCGCCTCCACAGTTTCCTACCGGAGTACTTAATCCCCAGATGTCTGAATTATGGTGTTCCACCCAGCCTTTTGCTCCGTAAAACTGGGTGGCAGTGGTTGCACCTGTTTTAGCAATATCATGTATCCAGCGAAGCAATGGCAGATGCATTTCCGAAAGATTTGTTATCTCAGCCGGCCAGTAGTTCATTTCGGTATTAATGTTGGTAGTAAAGTTACTGCTCCATGGGGCACGGAGTTCATTATTCCAGATGCCCTGTAAATTTGCGGGCAATCCACCCGGACGTGAAGAAGAAATCAACAGGTATCTGCCGTATTGAAAGAAAAGCATTTCAACAGCAGGATCATAACTTCCTTTACCAAATGCACGTAATCTTTCATTGGATGGAAGATCTTTATTGATATTCTGACCCGTAGTGTCTTTTATCAAAAGAGATACCCTGTTGAAATATTTCTGAAAATCAGCAATATGTTCATTCAACAGAGTAGGGTATCCTTTCCTGAAAGCATTGTCAACATAGTTTTGTGTGAGGGCATTTTCATCTTTACCGTCTTTATCAGGACATTTGTCGAAGCCGTTGAAACTGGTTGCAGCCGATACAAACAGAATTACTTCAGTCGCATTTTTAACGTGAATACCGGTTGTGTCGGTCGATAAGCTGCCACCTTTATTGAGAGCTTTGATGCGATATTGGTAACGCATACCATTGCAACCTGCAGTATCACCATAGATTACAGGGTTCACCCCTTCGGGGTTATAATAACTCGGATCTACATGGCTAGGCGCTTTACCGCTCACTACCAGTTCGTTTGTACTATTAGATGATAATTTGTAATGCAATAACGATTTGGCTGAAACCGACATAGTTAGTGCACCCGGTTTGTCGGAAGTAATGCGTACCAACATGCAGTTCGAGGGCGCGTTGATAAATACCTGTCGTTGATAAGTTACACCGTTAACAGTAAAACGGGTGGTTGTAATGGCTTCCCGGAGATTCAAATCACGGTAATAAGCAGTTGGTTTTACTCCGTTAAAATTCTGGTGAATAATCATTTCGCCCATTGGCAAATAGGATTCAGAGTAATATCCCTGCATCTTTTTGGCAAGTTCTTCAGCTTTTGAATAATCCTGATCTTCCAGTAATGCTTTCCTGATTTGAGGAAGGAAGGTAATTGCCTGCGGGTTCACATTAGTTTTTTCAGGGCCACCGCTCCAAAGGCTTCCTTCGTTGAGTTGAATCGAATCTTCTTCCACTCCGCCGAATACCATGCCTCCTATTTTCCCATTTCCCACGGGTAAAGCTTCCACCCATTTCGAAGCCGGTTGATTATACCAGAGTGTAAGATCCCCGGCCATTGCCCGAAAACAGGATATAAATATCAAAATACTGATTGTAAGGAATTTTATTTTCATTTTTAATGAATTGAATAATTTTTATTTCTTGTACTTTTGGTTTAATATCAGTTATTTAACAGTAAAATCAAATTTTCCCGAACCTACACGGTAAACTAAATAGTCCTTCCCTTTTTGAACCTGTGTAATTTTTTTCGACATATGAACCGGGATATTATTTTCTGAAACCGATGACTTTCCGACTACCGGCAGGTATATCAAAGCCGAAGTATTGCATGGTATGGTAACTTTCAGATTGAAAGTGGCCTTACCCAGTTTCCAGTTGGTTTCAACAGTACCATATGGTGTTTCAAAACTTGAAGAAGCACTTGTAATATCTCCGACTACTGTCGGTTTGATCACTATATTTTTAAAAGCAACCGAATTTTCTTCCTGTTGAATGCCTCCAAGTGAAGCATAGAACCATTCCATTAGGTGCCCAAGCATTAAATGATTATTGGAAGAAATTTCATTTGCCATCCACGATTCGGTAAGGGCAGTTGCACCTTTCTTCAACTGGTAGCCATAACCGGGAACATCATTGCGGGCATTCATATCGAAAAGCAATTGTGATTGACCGTTTTCGACCAGTGTTTCAACCATGTAATGGAAACCAACATCTCCTGCCGTGAGCGCCTTGTTGTGAGCTGTAATCGAATCAACTAGGTTTTTAACCACCCCGTCTTTATTTTTTTCATCAACCAACCCGAAGCTTACAGGCATCGACATAGATGTTTGACTTCCTGTAGCGTATACATTGGTTTTAGCATTGAAAAATTTCGTATTAAATGCAGTTTTTACTTTCTCCGACCAGTCGGTAAAGCGTTTTACATCTTCTTCTTTATGAAGTACCGTGGCCATTTGTGCCAACAATTTCAGGTCATAATAATAGATAGCCATAGCCGGAAAATCAACCGGTGTCAGCTGTGAAACACCCGGATCAGCTGGTCCAAGATCATACCAGTCACCCAATCCGCTAAGTGAATTATCATCAGATTTATGTTTCAGATACTCAACATATTTATTCATCATAGGCCATGCCTTTTCCATTACCGATTTGTCGCCATACCAGTTGTAAACCAACCATGGCAAAATAACAGAGGCACTACCCCATTCGGGTGAATCCCTGAAACCATTATGAAATTCGACTAATTCAGGTGCTATATCCGGTACAAGTCCGTTGTCCAGTTGCGAATCCATCATATCCTGAACTAAGTTCCCGTAAAGCTCATGAATGTCGAAATTGTAATGAATTGAATTCCCCATCAGATAGGTTTGTTCGAGCCAGCCCAGCTTTTCGCGGTGTGGACAATCGGTTACCACACTTTGCAGGTTGCTTTTTATAGCCCAGTTTATCAGCGTAAATATCTTGTTAAACAAATCGTTTGAGCATTGGAAATCACCTGTTTTTGGACTGGAATTCCGTGTATGAAGGAAATTCATTTCTATTATGCGTGGCAGTTCAGTTGAAGCGATAGTACTGTCAGGCACAGCACCTTCAACCATTACATAGCGGAAACCATAATACGTAAAGCGTGGCTTCCAGACTTCAACTCCGTCACCCTTCAAGGTATAGTTCAGGAAATACGGTGAACCGCTTGAAGACTGATTTACTTCATGATCTGATGTCAACAGTTCCCCGGGAATCAGCTTTATTTGTTGACCTTTCTTCCCTTTGACTTTGAATTCGACAATGCCCGATGCATTTTGACCAAAATCATAGATATATTTACCCTGTCCTCTTTTTTCAATTTTCTTAACTTCAATAATATCTTTAACGCCAACAGGAAAATCCGGATCATTTTTCAGTGTGCCTTTTGGTACATCAGGCAGAATACACTGTTTCCAGGCCGAATCATTAAATCCGGCATTATCCCAGCCTTTTTGATCAAGGCGTGCATCGTAGTCTTCGCCACCATAGATACTTGAAAAAGTAACAGGAGAAGGGGTAGTTTTCCAATCAGTACCCGACACAACATTTTCTTCCGTACCGTCGGCATAGGTTATTTTTAGTCTGCAAATCATTTTGGGCAACCCACCTGCAATACTCATTTTACGGTATCGTTCACGTGGAATATAATAAAATCCGTTCGCCACAATCACTCCAATGGCATTTTTACCTGAATGCAGATTTTGGGTCACATCATAAGCGTTGTAAAGAATGGATTTATCATATCGGGTCCAGCCGGGAGTTAAGAAATCATTTCCTGTTTTCTTCCCGTTGATACTTGCTTCGTACTGACCAAGACCTGTAATAAACAGTGTTGCGCTACTGATTTTTTTTTCAATACTAAAGTCCTTTCTGAACAAGGGAACTACCGGTATTTTGATCCCTTTTGTGCCCAGATTCTCCTCAACATCAAATGTTGGCGATGGCATACGCATTGAATCGGGAAGTTCATCATAGCCAATCCATTTTGCATTCTTCCAGTCAACCTTAGTCAACAAACCAGTCTGCCAGTTGGCAACTTCACTCCATGCTGAAGTTTTTCCATCGCCATCCCAACTCATTACTTTCCAATAATATGTTTTGGCCGGTTGCAGTGCTTTTCCATCATAGTTCATCTCAATTGATTGACTGGAATCCACTTTTTTACTGTCCCACTCAGTTCCTTGATTGTTGTTCAATTCATTCAAATTGTCCGCAACCAGAATACGGTAAGCCGATTGTACAACCGATCTTGAACCTGAATTCAGCTGCCAGCTTAAATGAGGTTGGGGAGAATCTATTCCTACAGGATTGACAATATTGTTACAGGTAAGGTGTGTTAAACTTACAGTTGAAACTGCCTGAGCTTGAATACTGAGAGGAATTAAGAGAACCCAAATGAATCGAAGGAATGACATGATTGGTATTTTTAATTTAAGATTGTTTTTACTAAAAAGAGTGTAACGAATGCATTTTTTACAGGATAACAGAACACATTGTTTTATTTCAAAAACAAAGCTGAAGGAGGCATTTTTTCAAAAGCTGAACTTCCGGGAATTTTCCATCCCCACTCCAGTGA
>Ga0302280_1001443_pt1 | contig 19608 bp, 14 predicted proteins | sample III_Fen_E1_1_FD_198771 | JGI IMG/M metagenome (GOLD analysis project Ga0302280, IMG submission 198771) | Peat permafrost microbial communities from Stordalen Mire near Abisko, Sweden - III_Fen_E1_1 | ecosystem: Environmental > Terrestrial > Soil > Wetlands > Permafrost | place: Sweden: Abisko... | reverse complement strand
GACAGGGATCAACTGGAATGATTTAGGGGTGATGAGCAAGACAGGCATTAATTGGTATGACATGAATGTGTTGACCCGCAATGGGATTAATTGGAATGACATGAATGTCTTGACCCGAACTGGGATCAATTGGAATGATTTTGGGGTCTTAAGCAAGTCTGGATTGAACTGGAATGATATGTATTTGCTAGGACACGTAGGCATTAATTGGAGTGATTTGGGGATATTAACGAAGACAGGGATTAATTGGTATGATTTAGGCGTGATGGGCAAGGTTGGGGTTAACTGGTACGACCTCAATGTCTTGACCCGCAATGGTATTAATTGGAATGATATGAATATCTTGACCCGTACAGGTATTAACTGGAATGATTTTGGGGTTTTAAGCAAAACAGGGTTGAATTGGAATGACATGAATGTGTTGACTCGTACAGGCATTAATTGGAATGATTTTGGTGTGTTGAGCAAGGCGGGTATTAACTGGAACGATTTTGGGGTCTTGAGCAAGACAGGGATTAATTGGAATGATATGTACGTTGTTAGCCACACAGGAATTAATTGGAACGATTTTGGCGTACTAACAAAAGCCGGCATTAATTGGAACGATTTAGGTGTGATGAGCAAGGTTGGGGTTAATTGGAATGACATGAATGTCTTGACCCGCAATGGCATTAATTGGAATGACATGAATGTTTTGACCCGCACAGGGATCAATTGGAATGATTTTGCGGTGTTAACGAAAACAGGATTAAATTGGAATGATTTGTACGTGATCAGCCACACAGGAATTAATTGGAGTGATTTTGGTGTCTTAAGCAAAACAGGCATTAATTGGAATGATTTAGGTGTTATGACTAAGGTCGGGGTTAATTGGTATGACATGAACGTCCTAACGCTTAATGGCATTAATTGGAATGATATCCGTGTTTTGACCCGTACTGGTATTAACTGGAATGATTTTGGTGTCTTGAGCAAAACGGGAATCAATTGGAATGACTTAGGAGTCATGAGTAAGATGGGAATTAATTGGTATGACATGAATGTCTTGACCCGCAATGGTATTAATTGGAATGATATTAATGTAGTTACTCATAATGGCATTAATTGGAATGATTTTGGTGTCTTAAGTAAGACTGGAATCAATTGGAATGATTTAGGAGTGATGAGCAAGGTTGGGGTTAATTGGTATGACATGAATGTCTTGACCCGCAATGGTATTAATTGGAATGACATGAATGTCTTGACCCGCACAGGTATCAATTGGAATGATTTTGGGGTATTAAGCAAGACAGGTCTCAATTGGAATGATATGTATTTGTTAAGCCGTACAGGAATTAATTGGAGTGATTTTGGGGTCTTGAGCAAGACAGGTCTCAATTGGAATGATTTAGGAGTGATGAGCAAGGTAGGGGTTAATTGGTATGATATGAATGTCTTGACCCGCAATGGTATTAATTGGAATGACATGAATGTCTTGACCCGCACAGGGATCAACTGGAATGATTTTGGAGTCTTGAGCAAAACAGGTATCAACTGGAATGATTTTGGAGTCTTGAGTAAAACAGGTATTAATTGGTATGATTTTAGAATGTTATCTAATACAGGTATTAACTGGAATGATTTTGGGGTTTTAAGCAAGACGGGCATTAACTGGAATGATTTTAGGATGATAAGTAATACTGGTATCAATTGGAACGATTTTGGGGTTTTAACCAAGTCAGGGATTAATTGGAATGATTTAGGTGTCATGGGTAAGACTGGTGTTAACTGGAGTGATTTTGCTGTACTCACCCATACTAGTGTCAATTGGAATAATTTTGCATATTTGTCCCAATCAGGAGTGAATTGGCAAGATTTGGGTATATTGACTCATTCAAATATTAATTGGGCAGATTTAAGCGAATTGACAGGTACAGGTATTGGTGGCAGTGTTAATTGGCAAGATTTCCAAGCTTTGTCAGTTGCTGGTATCAATTGGAATGATTTTGGTGTCCTGACCCATGCAGGTGTTAATTGGACTAATTTCTCATTAATGACAACAACCGGTGTCAACTGGAATGATCTTGATGTATTAAGCCACACAGGGATCAACTGGAATGACTTTAACGTGCTTAGTCGTACAGGAATTAATTGGTCGAGTCTTGGCATCATGAGTAATGTGGGTATTAATTGGAATGATTTTGATGTATTAAGTCGCACAGGTGTCAACTGGAATGATTTACAGATATTAACATCGTCAGGAATTAATTGGTCGGATTTAGGTAGCTATATGAACACCTTATCTGAAGCCGGGATTAATTGGAGCGATCTGGCGGTGATGACGAAGATTGGCATGAATTGGGGTGATTTAGCGGTTTTGTCAAGGACAGGTGTCAACTGGAATGATTTTGGGGTGTTAAGTAAGACAGGTATCAACTGGAATGATTTGGGAGTGATGTCAAAGGTTGGGGTCAATTGGTATGACATGAATGTGTTGACTCGCAATGGTATTAATTGGAATGATATGAATGTCTTGACCCGTACGGGAATTAATTGGAATGATTTTGGGGTATTAAGTAAGACCGGGTTAAATTGGAATGATTTGTACATTGTCAGTCACACAGGTATCAATTGGAGCGATTTTGGCGTCATGAGTAAGACAGGTCTTAACTGGAATGATCTTGGAGTTTTAACCAAGACAGGCATTAATTGGAATGATTTTGGAGTCTTGAGCAAAACAGGTATTAATTGGAATGATATGTATGTCTTAGGTCACACAGGCATTAACTGGAGTGATTTAGGAGTATTAACTAAGACCGGTATTAATTGGAATGATATGTATGTTTTAGGACACACAGGTATTAACTGGAGCGATTTTGGAGTAATAAGCAAGACAGGCATCAACTGGAATGACCTAGGTGTTATGACCAAGGTTGGGGTGAATTGGTATGACATGAATGTTTTAACCCGCAACGGAATAAATTGGAATGATATCAATGTGCTAACACGTACAGGAATTAATTGGAATGATTTTGGAATCTTAAGTAAAACAGGTATCAACTGGAATGATATGTATGTTTTAGGTCACACAGGCATTAATTGGAGTGATCTGGGAGTTTTATCAAGAACAGGTATCAACTGGAACGATATGTATGTTTTAGGTCACACAGGCATTAATTGGAGTGATTTTGGAGCATTGAGCAAGACCGGTATTAACTGGAACGACATCAATGTCCTAACACGCACAGGCATCAACTGGAATGATTTTGGAGTCTTGAGCAAGACAGGCATCAACTGGAATGATATGAATGTTTTAAGCCGCACAGGCATTAACTGGAACGATTTTGGGGTAATGAGCAAGACTGGTCTTAATTGGAATGATCTTGGAATATTAACCAAGACGGGTATTAACTGGAATGATTTTGGGGTCTTAAGTAAGACAGGCATTAACTGGAATGATATGTACTTGGTCAGTCATACGGGAATTAATTGGAATGATTTTGGAGTGATGAGTAAAACAGGAGTCAATTGGAATGATTTGGGTGTTTTAAGCAAGACAGGCGTCAACTGGAATGACTTTAATGTGCTTAGCCATACAGGAATTAATTGGTCGAATCTTGGCATCATGAGTAATGTGGGTATTAATTGGAATGATTTTGATGTATTAAGCCGCACAGGTGTCAACTGGAATGATTTACAGATATTAACATCGTCAGGAATTAATTGGTCGGATTTAGGTAGCTACATGAACACGCTATCTGAAGCTGGAATCAATTGGAGTGATCTGGCGGTGATGACGAAGATTGGCATGAATTGGAGTGATTTAGCAGTATTATCTAGGACAGGTGTCAACTGGAATGATTTTGGGGTGTTAAGTAAGACAGGTATAAACTGGAATGATTTGGGAGTGATGTCAAAAATTGGGGTCAACTGGTATGACATGAATGTGTTGACTCGCAATGGTATTAATTGGAATGATATGAATGTTTTAAGCCGCACAGGCATTAATTGGAACGATTTTGGGGTAATGAGCAAGACTGGTCTTAATTGGAATGATATTGGAATATTAACCAAGACGGGTATTAACTGGAATGATTTTGGGGTTTTATCCAAGACAGGTATCAACTGGAATGATTTGGGAGTGATGGGTAAGGTCGGGGTGAATTGGTATGATATGAATGTTTTAACTCGCAACGGAATAAATTGGAATGATATCAATGTGCTTACACGTACAGGAATCAATTGGAATGATTTTGGGGTCTTAAGTAAAACTGGCGTTAACTGGAATGACATGTATATTTTAAGCCACACAGGGATAAATTGGAATGATTTTGGAGTCTTAAGCAAATCTGGTATTAATTGGAACAGTTTGAGCGTTATGAGCGCTGTGGGCATCAATTGGTATGACCTGAACGTCTTAACCCGCAATGGCATTAACTGGAACGATATGAATGTCTTGACCCGTGCTGGGGTCAATTGGAATGATTTTGGAGTCTTAAGCAAGACCGGCATCAACTGGAATGACATTAATGTCTTAACCCGTTCAGGGATCAACTGGAATGACTTCGGAGTTTTAAGTAAGAATGGTATTAATTGGAGCGATCTAGGGGTTATGACCAAGATTGGGGTTAATTGGTATGATATGAATGTCTTGACCCGCAACGGTATTAATTGGAATGATGTTAATGTCTTGACTCATACAGGTATTAATTGGAATGATTTCCAAAGATTGACCAGAACGGGAATTAACTGGAATGATTTAGGAGTATTGACCAAAACAGGTATCAACTGGAATGATTTGTATGTTCTTGGGCACACAGGCATCAACTGGAATGATTTTGGTCTTATGAGTAAAACAGGAATTAACTGGTCTAGTATGGGTGTATTAAGTACTACCGGCATCAATTGGAATGATTTCCAAGTGTTAAGCCATACAGGCATTAATTGGAATAATTTATCAGTAATGAGTGGCACAGGGATCAATTGGAACGATTTTGGTGTCTTAACAAATACAGGTATCAACTGGAATGACGTCAATGTGTTGAGCAAAACAGGTATTAATTGGCTTGACATAAGAATGGTTACTAATAGTGGCATTAATTGGAATCAATTCTCTTTCTTAAGTACCTCAGGTGTCAATTGGCAAGACATGGAAACATTGACGACATCAGGGATCAACTGGGCAGATTTAACCTTGTTGACCGGTGGCGGTGGAGCAAGTGGTAGCGTTAATTGGGAAGACTTCAAAGTTTTGTCAAATGCAGGCATCAATTGGTATAGTTTAGCGGCAATGAGTGAAAACAATGTTAACTGGACTAATTTCAGTGTGCTGAGTAATTCATCGATTAATTGGAATGATATCAATGTGTTAAGCCGCACTGGGATTAATTGGAATGATTTTGGAGTGCTTTCTACGGTGGGGATTAATTGGAATGACATTGGACGCTTATCAACAATCGGGATTAATTGGACTGATATTAAAGCCTTGTCAATAACAGGAATTAACTGGAATGATTTCCAAGTATTAACTAATACGGGAATCAATTGGAAAGATTTTAGCCGCATCACTAATACTGGTATCAACTGGAATGATTTTGGGGCATTAAGCACCACCGTCATTAATTGGAATGATATGGCGGTACTAAGTACAACAGGCATTAATTGGAATGATTTTGGAGTATTAACCAAGACAGGTATTAATTGGAGTGATTTTGGGGTCATGAGTAAAACAGGTATTAATTGGAATGATTTTGGTGTCCTGAGCAAGACGGGTATTAACTGGTATGATATGGGAGTATTTTCAAATGCAGGGATTAATTGGTATGATTTAGGTGGATTGACAAGTGCTGGTGTTAATTGGTATGCCTTAGCGGTATTTACTCAGGCTGGAGTTAACTGGGAAGGTTTACAAATAATTAGCAGTTCAGGTGTCAATTGGAATGATATCGGAGTACTTAGCAATACCAGTATTAATTGGAACGATATTAATGCATTAAGCCGTACAGGTATTAATTGGAGTGATATTAATGTGGCGAGCAAGACAGGTATTAATTGGGCGGATATCGGAGTCTTATCGAAGAATGGGATTAATTGGAATTCAATTTCATCCCTTAGCGATGCCGGTATTAACTGGAGTGATATGCAAGTGATGTCAACGACCACGATTAATTGGTCTGCTATCGGTGCCTTGTCTAATGCTGGTGTCAATTGGCAAGCGATCAATGTTTTGGCCGGTGCTGATGTCAATTGGAACGCCTTGTATGATATTTCAACTTCTGGGGTTAATTGGCAAGGGATTGGGGTCATGTCTAACGCTGGTATCAATTGGGAAGACTTTGGTGTATTAAGCAAAGAAGGCGTTAATTGGGAAGATATCAGAAGAATTACCTATACCGGTATTAACTGGGATGATTTGGATTCATTGTCCAGGGCTGGGGTTAATTGGAGCAGCATAGGTCTACTTTCTTCCAGCGATATTAATTGGCAAGGTATTAATGTGCTCTCCTATGCCAATGTTAATTGGGCAGGTGTTGGTGCTTTATCCAGTAGTGATATCAATTTCGAAAGTTTAAGTCAACTATCAAATTCAGGCGTAAACTGGCAAGATATCAACGTAGAAACTCATAGCGGCATCAACTGGACTGATGTGGGTGCTGAGAGCGTTGGTGGTGTAAATTGGCAAGATATGGGAGTCTCTACCAAATCAGCTATCAATTGGGGTGGCATCAATACCATGATGACTAATGTGCAAACGGTACTCAATGTGGTGGGTACAAAGAACGATACGGCAAGCAATAATACTTTATTCGGGTTGTTAAATACCATCAATGCAGACACCAACACGATTGCATCCAACAGCCCGGTTAACCAAATCTTGTCCGCCGTTACCAATATTCAAAACACTTTAGGTTCAACGACCAGTTCAGGTGAAACCGTGTTTAAAGATATTAAGGCAGTGCAAAGTCTCATTGGGTCATCCGCGGATAGTTCAACAACCACCTTGTTTGGCAGTTTGAATGGATCAAATAGTTATACTGCCCAAGCGGCAAATAATGCTGCAAATAATGCAGCCGCAGCTATGTCCTATGCTCAACAGATCATTACTGACCTGGGTGTTAATGGCGCAACACCAAATGTGTATCAAAAATTAAAGAATCTCGATGATGCTATTCAGAATATTCAAGATGCGACTACCAATTTGACTAATGGTATCAGCAGTGCTCCTGGATTAACACAGCAAACAATTGATAAGTTAACGAATTTCCTTAATCAGCAGGCTCAGCAAGCAGGCTTACAGAAAACCTTGGGCGTCAAGGGTCTTAGCTCAGCTGAGTCTCAGGATATGGAAAAGGTAAATGATAAATTAGAAGAAATCAATGCCAAGATCGCGGCCTTACGTGAAGCTTTGAATGTCCAAGATGTCGTGGTCAAAAGCTACTATGAAAGTGATTAGTGATTGAGTTCTGTCGTTACGAGCTAAGCGAAGTAATCCCAACAAAATTTATGAATAGAAATAAAATTAATTACATTTCTAGAACACTTTTCTTCGGTATCATCCTGTCTTTTGGAATGGTGTCAAGGGGGCTCGCTGACATTTATATTAATGTCGTAGCGGTCAATGGGGCAGATGCGTCTAAGACTTCCTCGATTCATTTTGATCTTCCCGGCGAGCTTACTGCTGAGGATATCCTAGATACCAGTGGTCTGCAATTAGATTATAGTGTTGATGATGCAGATTATTTTGTTTATGGAGATATCTCTCTTAAGCCTAAAGAATCCAAAACTTTCCGAATTCATGTCAAAGATAAATGGATGGTCACACCTGATCAGGTTGATGAGATCAAAAAACAAATTGAACAGGGTTATGACACGCTAGGTAAGCCGCACGATGATCAAAAAGCCCAGATTTTAAAATCCCGTCTAGATTCAAAGATCGATTACATTCTTAATTTACAGAGTGGTAGTGGGGATAGTATCGATAAACGCATAGATAATTACAGGATTTATGCCAAAGAAATGAAAAGGATCCAGGATGACGCCTTAAATGTTGATTATTGGCGTTCAGATCCGGGTGTTGAAGATCAGCAAAAGCTGATTCATTTAAATATTGAAGTTAAGAATCCGACCGATAAGCTCAAACATTTTAAACATAAAGATTACCTGCCTTCAGAGGTAAAGCCTGAAGATGTCGTAGAAGCTGAAGATTTTGAAGTTCGCTATGATCAGATCAAACAGTTATCTTTCTTGTTTAAAGAAGAAGATTTAACTCCCGGTCAAGATAAGAAATATTCGATTGGTATATTAGACATCTGGAATATTGAGCAAAGGGATATTGATTATCTACGTTCCCGTGCCAAATATGCTTATGATTATTTAAAGGGTACTAAGTTTCAGGACACCGCCAAGACCTTGGTGGATCGAATTACTGTCGATTTGGATGATATAGAAACTTCACAAGCTGTGCAGAAGCCTATTTTAGATCATATCAGTGCCTATCGTGCCAATAAGATAACTTACAATAATGCTGAAAAAGATGTAGAGACATTAGAAAAATTACTATCTGTTTATCGTGAAGATCTTGAAAAGAGCAAGGTTGAGAATATCCTGCAGAAGATTCAGGCTCTTAAGGGCGTTAATGATGTATCTAAAGTTTTGTTTAATAAAAAATTCGAGGCCACAACTGCCTGGAGTTTTATTGGCTGGATTTTGCTTTTTGTCGGCCTCATAGTGTTGATTAATTTTGTGATATGGATGTTGCGCTCCAAGGATAAGAAATTAAAAGACGAAACATCGGATAAAACATAGAGGATTTTATGAGCGGCATACAATTACAATATACTGAAGTTGGAACGGTCAAGGCCATGCGCGGTTGTATTGTCTTGGTTCGTGGTTTTCGTAATTGTATCAATGGTCAATTGATTAAATTCGGCTATGGTACGATCGGGATGATTGTTGGTTTCAATGAACAAGAAGCCCAGGTATTGGTCATTAAGGAAACAGACAAGATAAAGACAGGGGATAAGGCCATTGCGTCTATCGAACCATTTGAAACCCCCGTTGGAGAAAAATTTATCGGACGCATTTTAAGTCCTTTGTCCGAGCCTTTGGATGGCTTGGGGCCAATTGAATATGTTCAGAAAAATCCTATTTTTCCTGAATCGCCACCGATCCTTGTCCGTCAACCATTAAAGAAAACTCTGGAAACGGGCATCAAGGTATTGGATGCCATGATCCCTATTGGTTTTGGTCAGCGTGAGTTGATTATGGGGGATAAAAGTACAGGTAAAACAACCTTCGTCACAGACACTATACTTAATCAAAAAGATACGGGTGTTATTTGTATTTATTGCGCGATTGGAAAACCTCGCTCTGCGTTGGCCAAAATTGTGCAATTATTTAAAGACCACGATTGTTTTAAATACAGCCTTATAGTTTCAGCAGGGGCCTCAGCGCCTCCGGGACAACAATACTTGTCTCCTTATGTGGCCTGTTCGATCGCGGAATATTTTCTTCATCAAGGGAAAAATGTATTTATAGGTTTCGATGATTTCACCAAGCATGCCTGGTGTTATCGTGAGATTTCACTTCTTTTGGGTCGTCCACCGGGGCGTGACTCTTATCCGGGAGATATTTTTTATTTACATTCCAAAATGATTGAACGCGCCTGCTATTTGGATGAAAAGCGTGGAGGTGGCTCCATCACTTTCTTCCCTATTGTAGAAATTTTGGAAGGGGATTTGACAGCTTTCGTACCATCAAACTTAGTTTCGATGACCGACGGGCAAATTTATTTAAGCTCCTCTTTATTTGGTGAAGGTCAAAAACCTGCTTTGGATCTGGGGTTATCGGTATCGCGTGTCGGTTCCAAGGTGCAATGGAATGCCATTAAAAATCTTTCAGGGCCCCTACGTTTGGAATATTTGCAATACCGCGAGCTCTTACGTATATCAAAATTGAAAACCAGCGGGCACTCTGATGAAACTTTAGAAAAGTTGAAAAGAGGCGCAATTCTAACAGAGATCCTTCGTCAGGATAAAGATAAGCCTGTACCTCAAGAAGTGCAGGTCATTATTTTTTATGCTTTTAATAAAAAAATGATGAATGAGTTAAATATTCCCGAAGTGCGTGTTTTTCAAGAAGAACTTCAAGAATTTGCCCGCAAGATAAATCCTGATCTGTTGAAATTGATCCGTGAAAAGCGCAAGCTGGAGCCAGAAATCGAAAAGGGCATTACTGATTTAGTCACGCTTTATGTTCAGGAAATTATATCCAGACGTACTAAAGCGATACCTGATAAGCTGGATGATTATGTAGATACAGATACCATGGTAGAAGCCAAATCATAATATGGTCAAATTCAAAGATAATTTTCATTGTGTTATACTAAGTCCAAAGAATTTAATTTTTGAAAGTGAAGTTAATAGTCTTTTTATTATCGGGGATAGAAGTGAGTATGAGCTTTTAGCATATCATTATCCTTTGATCGGTTTGGTGCAAAAAGGTGACATTATCATAGATTGGAAGAGGCGGGTGCCGATTCAATCAGGGATTTTACGTTTTTTTGCCAATGAATGTACCATTTTAGTGGAAGAGACCGACAAGACAGTTGCTCAAGCTAAAAAGACCACGGATGAAGAGATAAAACATTAGTTCTCATTTGAGAAAGTGAAAATATGGTAGCCGAAACGTTTATTATTCTAACAGTCATGTTTATTGCAGTCATGGGCCCATCCATGGTTATTGCGGTGCTAGGTTACGCGGTCATTAAGGCTTTGGGGCGAAACCCGTCGGCAGCTTCCAAGATTTTCTTAGGGATGGCTGTCATGCTGATATTTGTGGAAACTATTTCAATTGTTTCGATCCTGATGATATTCCAGATATTTTCAACCAAGGGACATTGATGGGGTTTAAATATTGGCTTCAGGGTTTAATCGTGATTGCAGGTTTTGCGATACTCATTGGAATTCCCTGTTTTATAATAGCATTCTGGGGCTCAAAGATGCTAAATGAATTAGGCAACACGCCAAGTAAAAGTGCCAAAATTCATGTGTCTGTTTGGTGGATTTATTTAGTAGCATTCTTATTTCTTTTCTTATTAGTTGGTTATGGGGCATTTTTATATAACAGCAATATTCAATAGGGTCTAGATAGGAGTTTTCTATGGGTTGGAATTTAATCATTCAATTTTTGATTTTGACGGTGGTCATCTCCGGCGGAATCATTTTTGCCCTTTACATGGTTTTGATTAAGACCGTGGACGGAGCCAAACAGCGCTTGGATCGTGATGCCGAATCTGCCCGTAAAAGGGAAGCGGAACTTAATCAGAAGATCAAGGAGGCGGATGCTGAATTGCAAAGACGTAATAAAGAGTTGGATATGATGGAAAAGAAAATGCTCCAAAAGTTAGAAGAAGAAACCAGCAAGCAAAAAGATGAGATGATCAACAAAGCCCGTGCGGAAGCTGAAGAGATCATCACCAAGGCTCAGGGTGCCCGCGAGCAGATCCGTCGTGAAGTTGAAAAGAATATGGAAATAAAGATCATTGATTACGCGGCAGGGATCACGACCGAGATCTTAAGCGTTAAGGTTAAAGAAGGGTTGGATAATTTATTGATAACTGAGTTTATTGAGAAATTGAGCCAGGTTGATATGAGCCGTATTGGTTTGGATATCAAGGTGGCCGATGTCATTTCAGCAACGCCTGTGCCAGAGAGCTTATTGACGCAAATTGCCAAAATTTTTAAAGATAAGCTTTCCCGCGATATTAAGGTAAATCCTAAAATTGATCCTAAGGTTGTCGGGGGCATTGTTTTAATGTTTGAAAGCCTGCAGTTAGACGGTAGCTTGCAAAATTCTCTTAGAGAATCAGCCAATGCTTTGAAGCAACAGGTTGAGAAACAGTATTCTAATTAGTTAGAGACCAGGGGAGTTGAGGTGCCGTGGGCAAGTTCGCGATCTGGTAGACCTGATACAGGTTCTTAAGGACGTCGCGGACATGAAGTACCATGCCATGGCAAGCCAGCGGGTCAAGTTCAATCGTTTCAATGAATCTTTCACAGAATTCTTTAGTTTAGTTGGGTTTTCTCAAGTCAAACATCCTTTAGTTAATAACGATAATCCTAATTCAATCATATTGGTAATTTCCACCGAGCGCGGGTTTGTAGGAGATCTTAATAGTCGCGTCGTCGGTCGGGCCATGGAAGAGAAGGAAAAGAATCCTCAATCCCAGTTTGTGGTGGTGGGTAAAAAGGGAGTAATGAAGCTAGAGGGCATGGGGCAGAAACTGCTTAAAACTTATGAAGATGTTGAGGACCGCGGTTTTTATGAAGTGGCTGTTGATATTAAGACATATTTAGTTAAAGAAGTGATGGAAGGCAGGATTGGCAGGGTTATTATTGTTTACCCATGGCCTAAAGATTATACGGTGACAAAACCCCGTGCGGTAAAAATGTTGCCTTGCGAGGATCTTTTGCCTAAGCAAACGCAGACCGTTGAAAAGTTCCGTCGTGTCCTTGAAGAATCGGATCCTTTAGATATGACGGGTTATCTGGCGGATCTGTGGTTATCTTCCAAGATTTATGAAATTTTCTTTGATACTAATCTGGCGGCAGCAGCGGCGCAAACCCAACAATTAGACAATAGTTTAGGGAAAATGCGCAAAGAGCGGGATGTGGTTAAATTAAAATACCGTAAAGCCAGGCGTAATGACATTGATAAAAGCTTACGTGAAGTCTTCTCAGCAAGAATGATGGTGGCTAAATAGGAGTTCAAAATATGAGCGTTACTCGAGAAAGATCAAATGCACCTATCCCTGAGGCCCCGTTGCCTCCGGGTGTCATTGCTAATACTGGACGTGTTTCAGCCGTTCAAGGGCCGGTCGTGGACGTGCGTTTTCCCGAGGATGAAGAAGCGCCTGCGGTTTACGATTGTATCATCACGCATACCTTTGATGGCAAGAAGATTACCTTGCAAACAGCAGAACATTTAGGCCCTGGCATGGTGCGTTGCATTTCATTTAACGAAACTTTAAACTTGCAATTAGGAGCTCCGTGTACCAATACCAAGCGTCCGACGGCCATCCCTATTGGGGATGGGTGTTTTGGGCGTGTCATGGATGCTTCCGGACGTCCTTTGGATGAAGGTGGTCCCTATGATTGCCCTGAAACGGTTCCCATCCGTAAACCGGTCCAACAGGTTAATTTTGACCTTAAGAAAAAAGGACGCGAGATCCCTGAGCTTTTGGAAACAGGCATTAAGTATATTGATTTGCTTTATCCGATGATCAAGGGGAGTAAGACAGGTGTTCTGGGCGGTGCCGGTTGCGGGAAGACCGTTGTTATTTTGGAACTCATTAATAATATCGTCAAGGCTCATGGTGGTGCTTGCGTGTTTACCGGGATCGGGGAACGTATACGTGAAGGTAATGAGTTATATTATGAGCTGGAAGAAAGCCATCTATTGCCTAAGGTTATGTTAGCTTTCGGGCAAATGGATCAGCCGCCGGGAGCTCGCGCGGAAGTTGTCAACGCGGGTCTTACCATGGCGGAGTATTTGCTCGCTAAGAATAAAGACGTTCTTTTGTTTATGGATAATCTCTACCGTTTTATCCAGGGTGGTCAGGAAGTTTCAACGCTTTTAGGCCGTGTTCCGGCGGAAACCGGTTATCAGCCGACATTGGCCTCCGAGGTTAATACTGTCCAGGAACGTATCAGATCTGTTGAAGGTGGTGGTTCTATCACGGCTATGCAAGCTGTTTATGTGCCTGCTGATGATATGACGGATCCGGCGGTCGTTTCAATTTTCGCGACATTGGACGGCGTTGTTGTGCTTTCCCGTGACCTGGTCCAACGCGGTATGTACCCGGCCATTGATCCGCTGCAAAGCTCTTGTACCAACCTTGATACCAACGTGGTGGGGCGTCGTCATTATGAGGTTTCCCAGCAGGTTATTCAGCATTTTAACAAACATAATTCTCTCAAACGTATCGTTGCTGTTATTGGTTTGGAAGAGTTGAATAAAGACGATCAAAAAATTTATAAGCGGGCGGAAAAATTATACAATTTTATGACGCAGCCTTTTACGGTCTCCGAGGTTTTTACGGGTAAAAAAGGTGAATATGTTCCTCTGGAAGATAATCTACTCGGTTGTGAACGGATTTTGCGCGGGGACTATGATCACATAGAAGCGCAGGATTTCTACATGATCGGAAAATCCCCCAGAATCTAGTACTCCTCGTGTCATTGCGAAGCGAAGGTCCTCGTACCGGACACTCGCAGAAGCTCGCAACATCTATAAAAAATTATTATTCTTCTCTTTTGTATAAAGAGGGGTTAGGGGAGTTTCAGTTATGTATAAACCATTAGCCAATAAGATTCTCGTCGATGTTTTGGTCAAATCTGGGCTTATTGATGCGGAAGATGCTTCCGGGTATATCCAATCTGCCAAGCAGGAACACAAGAATCTCAACAGTTATTTGATCCGTCATGGGATTTTGACTGACCGTGAAATAGTTGAGGCCCTATCCAAAGAATTAAACCTGCCTGTCTTTGATTTAAAAGAAAAAGAAATACCGCAGACGGTCATTGACCGCGTGCCTGTCAAGTTTGCTTCTTTTTACAAGTTCATGCCGGTGGCCATTGAAGGCAATACTCTGACCTTGGCCATTTCTTCGCCGCTGGATGTTCGGATGGAAGATGATATCAGGGTGCATTTAGGCCTTGAGCCTAAGGAAGTCCTAGCCCTTCGCAGCGACATTAATGAGGCGCTTAAAAAATATTATGGTTTGGCTTCTGATACCATTGATCGCATCCTGACCAAGGACCCGACTAAACGTAAGTCTGACGGTAATCAGGAGACATGGGTTGAAGACATTGAGAAGAAGAGTGAAGACCCTTCTGTCGCCAAACTTGTCAATCAGATCATTCTTGAGGCTTATCAGAAAAGGGCGACCGACATCCACATAGAACCATACCGTGACAAGATGCGCCTGCGTTACCGTATTGACGGGATTTTGATGGATGCCAATTTGCCCCCTGAGGCTCGTCATTTCTTGCTTCCGATGGTTTCTCGTATCAAGATCATGTCAAATCTAAGCATTACTGAAAAAAGATTGCCGCAAGATGGCAGTACCGTTGTGCGTACCAAGGACCAGGATTTGGATTTACGTATATCAACCATGCCCGCCTTGCGGGGAGAGAGCATGGTCATTCGTATTTTACCGACCAAATCCATGCGCACCCGTCTGGAAGATTTGGGCCTAAATGAACGTAATGCTAAGAAATTTAGAGAATTAATCCAGGCTTCACATGGGATCATTTTTGTCACAGGGCCTACGGGAAGTGGTAAAACGACGACCCTTTATGCCTGCTTGCATGAATTGAATCGGGATGATCAGAAAATAATCACGATTGAAGATCCTATAGAATATGAGATGGATGGGATCACTCAGATTCAGATTAGCCCTAAATTGAATTTTAGTTTTGCCGAAGGTCTAAGAAGCATCCTGCGTCATGATCCGGATATTATCATGGTAGGCGAAGTGCGTGATTTGGATACGGCGGAAATAGCCATTCGTACCTCACTGACGGGTCATTTGGTTTTCTCAACCTTGCATACCAATGACGCGGCCAGTGGTATTACGCGCCTTATTGACATGGGGGTAGAGCCATATCTTGTAGCTTCTTCCGTCGAAGCATTTGTGGCTCAACGATTGATCCGTTTGATCTGTCCTGAGTGTAAGGAAGAAGAGCTTCAAATACCTGAGACTATCCGTCAGGAAATGGCCTTATCGCTTAAAATTCTCCCTAAGGATGTCAAAGTGTATCAGGGCAAAGGTTGTGAAATGTGCAATAAGACCGGTTATTACGGACGCACCGCGATTTATGAAATCCTTCAGATGGATGAAACCATTCGTTCCATGTTGACCAATAAACCAAGCTCTGAGCGTGTCAAACAGATGGCGATGAAAAATGGCATGGCCACCTTACGGCAAAATGGCTGGCAATGTGTTGCCGCTGGTATCACGACGGTGTCTGAAGTCTTATATGTGTCGTCCAAAGACGATTGGTCGTCATAAAATGCCTTCCTATATCTATAAAGCAAAAAAAGATTCAATCAATTCGATCACTGGCCAGATCAGTGCCCAGAATGAAGAAGATGCTTTAGAGATCATTCATCAGTTGGGCCTTATCCCGGTATCCATTGAAGAAAGTAACACCGAGGGTGTTTTATTCAGTGATATCCGTGAAGTCAAGATTAAAGATAAAGAGTTATACCTTTTTAGTAAACAATTGGCTAATTTGCTCAAATCCGGCATAACTTTATTAAAGGGATTAGAAGTTTTATCTGAGCAGACCAAGAGTGTTTATTTCGCCAGGGTGTTGAGTGAGATATCGATTGGTGTTAAGAGCGGGCGTTCTTTTTCAATGTGCCTCTCGGATTACCCGGCAATTTTCATGCCTTTATTTGTGGCCATGGTGCGCGCGGGTGAGGAGATGGGAAAATTGCGTCAGATGCTAAACAGCGTCGCTGATTTTCTCAAATCTCAGGAAGAGTTTTCTTCAAAGGTGCGAAGCGCCATGGTTTATCCGGTTTTTATGATGTTGATAGGAGTTTCTACAGTCATCTTTATCCTCACCTTTGTCATGCCCAAGATGTCAGTGATTTTCATGGATGCGGGCCAGGTTTTGCCTTGGCCGACGAGGGTTGTGATGGCTATAAGTCATTTCTTTAAAGCATACGGCATAATGGCGGCCATTGCTCTTGCTGTGGCGTTATTGATGTTTAATCGTTGGAGAAAATCTGCTCAAGGCTCTGTCATGATCGGGCAGTTTTTGTTAAATCTGCCTTATCTTAGAGGTTTGGTGCTAAAGGTTGATTTGGCGCGTTTTACCCGGACGATGTCTTTATTATTGGAAAGTGGGCTAACCATTATCCGTTCTATAGAAATGGCAGTGCCCACGATGCATAATCCTCAATTGCGGATGGATTTACTTGTATGTGTCCAGGGTTTGACAGCTGGTGAGAATTTGGGATCTTGTTTATCCAAATCAAATTTGATCCCGCCGATGATGGTGCAGTTAATCATGGTGGGTGAAGAATCCGGTTCCCTGCAGGATTCCCTACGTGATATCGCTGAAAGCTATGAATCGGATATCAATGAGACAACCAAAATGATAACCTCTATTTTAGAGCCGGCGATGATATTAGTCGTCGGTGGGGTGGTTGGATTTATTGTCTTTGCGATGCTGTTGCCGATTTTTTCCATGGACATCATGGCGCATTAGCAGCTAAACAATCGTCGGGATCAATTTTTTCCGCCCCAATGCTAATGGCTACTTACTGATTCCTGGATAAGTCAGGAGACAGGACCCGCAGGTGAAAATATTTTTTTTGTTTACGTTTTTGTTCTTTGTCATGACGGCACACGCAAAGGCAGGTATTGATTCTTCTTTTGATCCCTCGGGCTGGCTTAAATTTGAGGGGGATCATTTTGTGGTGCTTTGTGCTTCCAGCGATGATGCTGATACGGCGCAGGATATCTTGAATCATGCGGAAGATTATTATCATGATATCGCGGATGATATCGGCTATTCGCGTTATCAGAATTTCTGGACTTGGGATAACCGTGTCAAAATCATTTTTTTTCATGACCATGAATCGTTTGTGCAACAAACTGGTCAGCCGCCATGGTCTAATGGATTTGCTTCATTGTATTCAGAATTATTTAAATCAAGGATCATTGTCAGTTATAAGGGGCAGCCTGATTTTCTAGAGGTGATTTTGCCTCACGAAATCACTCATTTGATCTTGCATGATTTTATCGGATTTGATCGTCCTATCCCCAGGTTTTTTGATGAGGGGGTGGCTCAGTTAGAGCAAAAGGATGATAGTTTAAGTCATCATGATATCATGGCCCGTATGATTATGGCGGGGAAGGTTATTCCCTTGCAGGATTTATTGGCGTATGACCTGATGGCTCATAAGAATGATGCGATGTCTGTTTCAATTTTTTATGTAGAAAGTCTTTACATTGTTGATTTTTTGGTTAAAACTTATGGTAAGGATGCTTTTAAGGAAATGTGCCGTCATATAAGGGATGGGGATAGTTTTGAGCAGGCTTTAAAGAGTTCTTATTACCCGACCATTGATTCGATGCAAACCTTGCAAGAAAAGTGGTTCGATTATGCCAAGCAATATCTTTAAAGAAAAGGACAAAATATGAAAATAAAATCAATTTTACCAAGAGCCGGCTTTACCTTGGTTGAGATCATGCTGGTTGTTATTATCATCGGTGCTTTGGCAGCGATGATTATTCCTCGTCTATCTGGACGTGGGGAAGAGGCTAAGGCCAAGGTGGCTAAATCAGATATCGAAGCGAATTTGGCCACGGCCTTACGGCTTTATGAATTGGATAATGGTTCCTATCCCACCACGGCTCAAGGTTTAGAAGCATTAGTTGTTAAGCCCAACACGAATCCTTTGCCAGAGAATTGGAACGGGCCTTATGTCGAGAAGGAACCTGTAGATCCTTGGGGGCATTCTTATGTTTACGTTTCACCCGGAGAGCACCGCCCAGATTATGATCTCTCCTCAAAAGGAAAAGATGGCACTTCCGAAATTAGTAACTGGCAGTAAAGGTTTTACCTTTGTCGAAGTAATGGTAAGTTTGGTGATTCTCTGCTGCGGCATCGTTTTGATTTATAAATCATTCTTTCTGTGTGCTGATTATTTAAACAATTTAACCTACCGTTTATACGCTTCTTCTTTGATTGATGAAAAGGTCGGGGATATTTCAGAATCTTTCGCCGAATGGCCAGCCAAAGATTTAAATTTCGGTGATAATGTCGTTATTCTTGAGATCAACCACAAGCCTATCCGCTTTACTTACGATATCCATTTAAATCCCTTGGGTGATGTTAAGAGTGTCTGGCAACTAGATGTTAATATTTATTGGCTTGACGGCCCTCGAAACATGCACATGGAACGAAGTGCGTATATGTTACGCTGAGTAATCGATATGAACAATCGCCATCGAGGATTTACACTAACGGAAGTGCTTTTGGTTTCAGCCATGTTTGCGGTCATAAGCCTGGCGGTGTTCAATGCTTTTTCCAATGGTTTTAAACTGTGGGCCCGTGGTCAGCATGTCATGGTGGAAGGTTACACGGCCATTTTTTTAGATAAGATTTCTGAGGATCTGCGTCAGACTGTTTTAATGAGCGGCATCCCTTTTAAAGGGACAGCTGCCGAAATTTCTTTTCCTGCCATCATCATTGCTATCACTGACACCAACGGATCTCGCGCCGAGGAAGGGATTGGGGATCAGATAGGAGCTATCCGCTACGTTTTTGATCCTTCTCAAAAGAAAATTTTCAGGTATCAAGCCAACTATGGACAGGCCTTAAAAGGCCAATGGTCAGAACCGGTGGAAGTAGCTAATCTCGTTGAAGATGTTTCCCTGCATTATTATTTTACTGCTGAACGTGGGCTTGATAATAAAGATCAAGTTGATCAGGGAATCCCGATGGGTGTCATGATTGATGTGAAATTCTTGGTGGAAGGCCAGATGTATCATATGCGTCGTTTTATGGTCATCCCTGTCGGAGGTGGTATATGAAGATCCCACGC
>Ga0302280_1001442_pt1 | contig 19624 bp, 18 predicted proteins | sample III_Fen_E1_1_FD_198771 | JGI IMG/M metagenome (GOLD analysis project Ga0302280, IMG submission 198771) | Peat permafrost microbial communities from Stordalen Mire near Abisko, Sweden - III_Fen_E1_1 | ecosystem: Environmental > Terrestrial > Soil > Wetlands > Permafrost | place: Sweden: Abisko... | reverse complement strand
AGAAAATAAATTGTTTCCTGTATTCTTGAAACTTGAAAAGTTTAAGGTGCTTATTGTGGGTGGTGGCAATGTGGCGCTTGAAAAGCTCAATGCTGTGTTGCAAAACAGTCCTGCTACCCAAATATCTTTGGTGACAATAGAAGTATTGGATGAAATTATCGGGCTCGGAGAAGAATACCGGAACCTCTCTATTACCCGTCGTGCCTTCATGGCTAATGATTTAGAAGGAAAAGATTTTGTAATAGTTGCAGTTAATAATAAACAGGTAAGTGAGTGTATACGTCAGGAGGCAGCAAAAAGGAAGATAATTACCAATGTAGCTGACACGCCTGAGCAATGTGATTTCTATCTGGGTTCTATTGTGCAAAAGGGTAATGTAAAGATTGCCATATCAACTAATGGAAAATCCCCGACTATTGCTAAGCGCATTAAAGAAACACTTAATGAAAACTTTCCGGATGAGATTGATGACGTAGTGAATAGTCTTTCAAAGGTGAGGACATACCTCGGTGGTGATTTCTCCAGAAAGGTGAAGGAGTTAAATGAAATTACCAACAGCCTTTCAACCAAAGAAGGACAGAAAAAGAAGCAGCGTTTAAAAAGGCAGCGATTTTTTTTCTCATCTCTATTCGCGTTCATCTTGCTTATAACAGGCTATCTGTTTGCTGTGTATTTGCCTCCCAAAACAATAAGCGGGCTTGTTAATCAAGTTGATGTTTCGCAATGGAAATATGCATTGGTGGGCTTTGTTGCCGAAGTTATTAATGGTACTATAGGAATGGCTTATGGTGTTACGACTATGGCATTATTGATGGCATCAGGTGTTCCTCCTGCATTTTCAATTATCATCATTCATATACTGGAAGTCTTTACCGCCGGCTCAACAGGGCTCATTCATTATAAAATGGGGAATGTAAATACTAAACTATTCCGCAAATTATTAATACCGGGCATATTGGGTGCATTAACGGGAGCATATTTATTATACTCTATCAAATCATACGGATATATTATTAAACCTGCCATATCTTTATATACACTGGCATTGGGGTTGTTAATTTTTTATAAGGCACTACGAAAAATAAAGCGCAGTATAAAAATAAGGCGCATTTTTCCATTGGGGGTTATTGCGGGCTTTCTAGATGCTATCGGTGGTGGTGGATGGGGAACAATTGTATCCACTACCTTAATTGCAGGGGGAAGAAACCCTCGCTATACGATTGGTTCGGTTATTTTATCGCGCTTTTTTATCGCGATTGCAAGTTCTGTCTCACTGATTTTTTTGGTAGGTTTTTCCAAATGGTCAATTCTTTTGTGGTTAGCTGCAGGCGGCCTTTTGGGTACACCTGTCGGTCCTTATTTGACAAAACATATTCCGGTAAAAATCAGCATGATATTCGTGGCTATTACTGTAATTATACTTAGTCTTAAACAGATATTTTTTTAACAAACAGAAATATGATAACAACAGACATATCAATTATTGGAGCTGGACCTGCAGGATTATTTGCAGTCTTTGAAGCAGGATTGCTCAAACTCCATACGCACCTAATTGACTATTTGCCGCAACCAGGCGGGCAGCTTTCCGAGGTGTATCCTAAAAAACCTATTTATGATATACCGGGTTATCCAACTGTTATAGCACAGGAGTTGGTGGATAAATTACTTAAACAGAATGAGCCTTTCAAACCGGGATATACCTTGGGTGAAAGAATAGAAGCATTAGAGAAAAGAGGCGAGCAGGATTTTGTGCTCACTACCGATAAAGGCACTCAAATAAACAGCAAGGCTGTAATTATTGCGGGCGGACTCGGCTGTTTTGAACCACGCAAGCCTGAAGTTCCGGAGTTGAATCGCTTTGAAGGTGGCAATGGAATTAACTATATGGTGCTTGATCCTGAGAAATTTCGGAATAAGAAACTGGTGCTTGCTGGCGGTGGAGATTCAGCGCTTGACTGGACAATACACCTATCACAGATTGCTGCTGAAGTGACTTTGGTTCACCGAAGTGAGTCATTCCGTGGAGCGCCTGACAGTGTAAATAAAGTATTTGAATTATCGAAACAGGGGAAAGTGAATTTGCTTCTTAATTCAAACCTTACCAAGGTAAATGGCGATAGTATTTTAAAAGAAGTTGTAGTTCAAAACAAAGCAGATGAAGATAGCAGGGCTATTGCAACCGATGAATTAATTCTCCTATTTGGATTAAGCCCGAAACTTGGCCCTATTGAAAGCTGGGGACTGAATCTTGATAAAAATGCAATTGAAGTGAATATGGAAGATTACTCCACAAATATTAGTGGCGTATATGCAATTGGCGATATAAATATTTATAAAAATAAGTTGAAGCTTATATTATGTGGTTTTCACGAGGCTGCTATTGTTAGCCATAGTATTTACAAATACATTAATCCGGGTGTTAAATACACATTAAAATATACAACTGTAAATGGCGTGAAAGCATTTTAAGAGATGGACGAGAACATTCAAATAACGGTTATAAAAAAAGGCGTTGAAAAAGATTTCGAGGTTCCCAATAATGTTGGGCTCAACCTGATGGAATTTTTGAAAGCTGCTGAGCACCCCGAAATAGAAGGTATGTGCGGGGGGATGGCTTTATGCGCTACTTGCCATATAAAAGTTCTGGATGGAAGTTCTCTGTTGGATGAATTGAACGATGATGAAGCCGCAACATTGGAAACGTTGCCCCAGGTTTTTGAAAATTCCCGCCTCTCTTGCCAGATAAAGTTGAATGAAAAAATAAAAACCCTTAAAATTGAAATAGTATAAAATTATGAATGATTTAGTTTTAATAAAAGATCTAATAAAAGACTCCGACCCTATGGAAGCTTTGAAAGCATTGGCAAAAATCTATCCGGATAAGATGGTTTATTCTACCAGCTTTAGTCACGAAGCCCAAGCTATAACACATATGATATTTTCCAATGATATACCCATTGAAGTTTTTACATTGGATACAGGAAGGTTTTTTGCTGAAACTTATTCAGTTTGGAGCAGCACACTCGACAAGTATAAGAAACCTATAAAGGCATATTACCCTGACGCAAGGGTAGTGGGTGATTTGGTGAGCACAAAAGGCCCGAATAGCTTTTATGCCTCTGTAGAGAATAGAAAAGAATGCTGCCATATACGTAAAGTAGAACCACTGAAGCGGGCATTAAGCGGCAAGAAGGTTTGGGTTACGGGCATTCGTGCAGATCAATCTGCACATCGGAGTAATTTCCAAAATGTAGAGTGGGATGAGGCAAATCAGGTTGTAAAATACCACCCACTTTTAAATTGGACGTATGATGAAGTATTGAAATATGTGTGTGATAATCACATACCATACAATCCTCTTCACGATAAAGGCTATATAAGTATCGGCTGTGCCCCATGTACACGCGCTATAAAGCCGGGGGAGGATTTACGTGCAGGACGCTGGTGGTGGGAAAGCAATACCAAAAAAGAATGCGGACTTCATATTAATTATAAAAACAAATAAACAAAATAAAAAAGGTAATTACTATCTGTATTGTGTGTGCTAAGTAGCACATTCATTTCCCCACACACAACAAAAAACAGATACTAGCCAATTGCATTAAGCAATGCAGCATACAAAAATTTATAAATACTTAAAAAAATAAAACGCAAAAAAAAACAAAAATGAAAACAAAAATCAGTATTAGAATTATACTTGGAATTGGAATGACCCTATTATTATATGGAGATGCAAATGCCCAACAAGCCAGCACAAGCTTGGCGGGAGGCAACCTATGGGGTTATGCCTTTGGTGATTATACTTATGTAAAACGCGGCGATTCCGCCGGAAGAGGAAATGGCAACCTTGAATACAAAGGTTTAGGAGCCCAGTCAAGCCCAACGCAAAATCAGAATGCATTTGAAATAAGAAGAGCCTACTTAGGTTACGATTACAGAATCAATGATGCATTTTCGGCAAGTGCATTACTTGCCTATGAAGGTGATGCAGATGCGAACGGAAACAGAACAGTCTATTTAAAGAACGCCTATTTTACCTGGTCGAATATTTTTCCAAAAAGCGACCTTATAATTGGCCAGCAACTTACAGCTTCCAGTGCTGCTGTGGAAGATTTATGGGGCTACCGGGATATTGAAAGAACCATGATGGACTTACGCAAGATTGATGGTACAACAGATATGGGCGCAACTCTACGGGGTAAGATTTGGGAGAAAAAAGTAGATTCAGGCCGAACCGGAACATCTATTGGCTATAGCTTTATGGTTGGTAATAATTCAGGAAATACACCTGTTCCCGAATTTACAAATTCCGGTACCACGCAGAATAGTACTACTGATAAAGATAAAAAATTCAGATTTAATCTTTTCCTAAAGGCTTTTAATGATAAACTAACTGTTGGTGCTTATACTGACTATATTAACTATGGCGGTGTGACCTACAAAACAAAAAAGGTATATCAAAATGCAACTCAAACATTCCGGGTTTATTCAGCCTATAATGGAAGAACATTTGGTGTTGGAGTAGAAGGTTTTATCCAGAATAACATCAATGGTGAATTGGAAACATTTGCTACCAGTGAGAAGTATCCTAACCCGAATAACGATACGGTTACTGCAACACAAATAGGGTTCTCGGTATTCGGACATGTGACTATTATTCCAAACAAGCTGAATGTATTTACCAGATATGATGGATATAATCCTGATACTAAGTATAAGTTTAACACTACGGAAACATTTACGAGCAGGCTAGTTGCCCAAAATACCTATTCGGAAACATTTGCCACTGCAGGGCTTGACTGGACACCAAGGCCTGATAAAAAGGTGCATTTCTTACCGAATATTTGGTATGATGGAATTAATAATGGATACGGGTCAGACAACCTCAAATCAGATTATTACCTAGTGTATCGCATAACTTTCCAATATACTTTCAAATAAAAGCACTAAAATAAAAAGGCGGGAAAATACCGGGTTTCAGATTTAGTAATGCTAACTGCTATCGGACCGCCTATATATTAAATACTAACTCAAAATATAAAAAAAATGCGCTCAAAGAATAGTCATCTTAATACATTGGAGTCAGAATCTATTTACATATTACGTGAAGTAGCGGCCCAGTTTGAAAAAACAGCGTTGTTGTTTTCCGGTGGTAAAGATTCTATTGTATTAAGCCATCTGGCAAGAAAAGCTTTCTGGCCGGCAAAAATTCCATTCCCTTTATTGCACATAGATACAGGGCATAATTTTCCTGAGACAATACGGTATCGCGATGATTGGGTGAAAAAAATTGATGCCCGACTGATTGTTAAATATGTACAAGACTCTATAGATAAAGGCCGCGTAAAAGAGGAAAAAGGATATAATGCAAGTCGCAATTTATTGCAGACCGTTACTTTGCTCGACGCTATTGAAGAACTGAAACTCGATGCTGCTATTGGTGGTGCCAGGCGAGATGAAGAGAAGGCTAGGGCGAAGGAAAGATTCTTTTCGCACCGTGATGAGTTTGGACAATGGAACCCAAAGGACCAGCGTCCGGAATTATGGAATTTGTTTAATGGTAGGAAAAATATAGGTGAGCATTTTCGTGTTTTTCCATTAAGTAATTGGACAGAGCTGGATGTTTGGCAATATATTAAAGAAGAGAATATTCCTATTCCTTCCATTTACTATTCGCATCCGCGTGAATGTATTAACAGAGATGGACAGCTAATCAGCATGTCAGACTTCTTACTAGCTAAGGAGACAGAAGAGATCGGAAGTTATACAGTACGCTTCCGTACCATAGGCGATATGAGTTGCACAGGTGCTGTAATATCCAATGCATCGAATATTGATGAAGTGATAGAAGAGATTTCAGTATCTCGAGTTACGGAAAGAGGTACAAGGTCTGATGATAAACGATCGGAGGCTGCAATGGAAGACCGTAAAAAGGCAGGCTATTTTTAAAATTAATTTGAAACTATAATACAAAGATTATGACAAAAGGATTATTACGTGTTTTTACCGCAGGTAGTGTAGATGATGGCAAAAGCACACTCATCGGCAGGTTGCTGTATGATACTAAATCAATATACGAAGACCAGTATGAATCTATAAAAGCAAGTAGTGAGTTGCGCGGAGAAGAAAATGTAAATTTGGCATTGCTTACGGATGGCTTGCGTGCTGAACGTGAACAAGGCATTACTATTGATGTGGCGTATCGCTATTTTTCAACTCCCCAAAGGAAATTTATTATTGCTGATACTCCAGGTCATATACAATATACGCGTAACATGGTTACAGGTTCATCTAATGCAGATCTTGCAATTATCATGGTTGATGCCCGAAATGGTATAACAGAACAAACACGCAGGCATACGCTTATTACATCGCTTATTGGAATAAAGCATATTGTGGTTTGTGTAAATAAAATGGATATAGTAGATTTTAAACGAGAAGTATTTGAAAAGATACGTCATGAATTTCAAAGTTTTTCTTCGACGTTGGAAGTAGCGAATGTGCAGTTTATCCCTGTATCTGCTCTTAGTGGTGATAATGTGGTTCATAAATCAGAAAAGATCGCTTGGTACAAAGGAGAGACTTTACTAGAATACCTTGAAAATGTAAATGCAACGAATGATGAGAACCGCCTTGATTTCCGTTTCCCGGTGCAATATGTTATCCGCCCTCAATCTAAAGAATATCATGATTACAGAGGCTATGCTGGCATAGTGGCAAGCGGTGTAATAAAAAAAGGTGATACAGTAACCGCATTGCCTTCCGGCTTCAGTAGTAAAATAAAATCTATTGAGACTTATGATGGCCCTATTGAAGGTGTTGTTTCCGGTATGTCAGTTACTATTTTGTTAGAAGATGATATTGATATAAGCCGTGGTGATATATTAGTAAGGGAGAATAATAGACCCATAACAGAACAAAATATAGATCTGATGATTTGCTGGCTCAATGAAAGGAAGCTTGCAATTGGTAGTAGGTATGCTATAAAACATACAACAAAGGATTTGAAGGGCATAGTTAAAGATGTTCAGTACAAAATAAATATCGATACGCTTCAACAGGTTGAAGATGATAAAGAAATAGGACTGAATGATGTCGGAAGAATATCCATTCGAACTACTAGTCCTCTATTTTTTGATAGTTACCTTAAAAATCGTAATACAGGCAGTTTAATACTAATTGATGAAACTACCAATGAGACAGTAGGTGCAGGGATGATAGTTTAAGTATTGACTTCAATCTTATACTATAAGGGCATTTGAAGGGTAGTGCTACACTAAAATAGATCTTATAGTAAATTCCGTGCGGGAATGTGTGCACTTTTGGAGCGCGATTTTGTTCTGTTTTGTTAAAAATATTGTTAACAATCTGAGTTAAAAGGGATGGGCGCTTTTTGCTTAATCTGGGTGACCCCCGACGTGAACCCTCTTAAAAAACCATTATTAATAGGGCCTTACTACATTCAATTTATTGAGATGAGACAAAAGTGATACAGTTTTAGAGATGAATATATTTAATTGTTTCTTGCAGTTAAATGTTGAGAAAGACACGCAATGTTTTAAGTACTGCGCTACCGCTACAATACCAAGCATTTCGATGCAAAACTAACCAAAACCATACAAAAGGAAGCAAAATTGCGCACCAAAATTGCGCACCTACCGCACACCTGTTTTTGAATCATTTTATTATTTTTTAAGGGCTATGGCAGCTTTTGTTATTTCATTTGGACTTCATCTTTATAGATGATTTTTGCAGTCAAATGAGAAACTTTGCCTTTATACTTTTTATAGGCTTTGCTTGTATCCAATTATTAGCATCCTTTGAACCTCAGGGTAAACAGAGGAAAATAACATTTGCTAATGAAAACCTTGTCGGGCATATAAAATGGGTAAAAGTAACACACTATGGTGCCGTTGTGAGAGGCGCGCCTATAAGGAATACAAAAGAATCGTGGACTTATAATGAATATGGTCATTTGATTGAAAATGACAAATACGATACAATTAGCAAACCTTGCAGAAAGACCATCTATCAATATTTTCCCAATGGAGATCTAAAGGAAACAATGGATTCAACAGCGGAAACCAACATGCAGAGAATTAGAGCTAATACGGAGCCTGTCAAATTTATATGGAGAGCTAACACTTTCAACCAGATAGCTATTCAAAAGTACACGTATCGTTATGATGCTTTGGGAAGTTTGCTCTATTCTGCTAAATGCACTTATTATAATGGAAGATACTGTGAATGTACCTATTATATTGGAAGTTCCTGGGATACGTGCCGCAACATGACTAAATATTATTACGATTCCTCCGGTAAGATACTGGAAGAACTTACATTCAATGGCGACACAATTCACCCATGTGCATCAACCTTATTCCGGTATAATAAAATGGGACAATTTACCGAGAAAGATGAATCTAAATCAACGCGGGTGGCGAATACCTGCGACTATGGAAATAACTTGGAGCCGGATGAAAATACCGTTTTGAAGCGCGATACAAAAGGCAGGGTAATTGATAAGACAACTTACTGGTTCAATATTTACTTGACACGGGACGAAAAGACAACATTCGACAATTCGGGAGATACTTTGGAAACAGTACAAGCAGATTATGCCGGAAAGGACACTGTCCATTTCTTAAAGAGAAAGGAAGTAAAGCAGTTTATAAAAAACAATCATACTTTGCAGGATGATGTTTATGATGCTAACGGAATGCTTACGGATTACACCATCTCTCATTTTGATTTGAAAAAACACTTATCAGATAAGGAACAATTTCATATAACCTATAACAACGCAGGAACAGGAGATACGGTAATGGTTTATCACATAATTAATGACAATCATTTTAATAGAATAGAGGATGATAGGTATACCAATGATGGCAAAGTTGTATATAAAGATACCTATCAATATAATTATGATAGAGTTGGAAACTGGGTTGAGCAGTTATTGGTAAATGACAGTAACCCGGAAATAATTACTGAAAGGGAAATACATTATTTGCCCAACCATAAATGAGAACTTACTTATGAAACCATTCCTTTATAGTGTTTGCGCTGCCTGTATAATGTTATTGGCTTCATTTGCACCCCCGCACAATAAAGGGAGAAGAGCAGGCACCCTGAATACCCTTGAAGGTAATATAGAATCTATTACAACGCTGACATATCTTGTCGCAAAGGATAGTAGCGGAATCATTATAAAGGGTGCGGTTATTGGTAATATACTAGAATCGTGGAAGTATGATAAGTATGGCGATGTGATTGAAGATGATTACCGGGAATTTAACAGACCAATATATACGAGTCCACAGATACGTGACAGAAGAGGCCGTATTATTAAAAATAACCGGATGCCGGCAGTATTAAATCATTATGATGATTATGATACTAAGCACGATTATCGTTATGATACTTCGGGGAATTTGACATATTCGTCGGAGCTCTTCTATCAAAATGGGAAAATAGGTCCAGCTGCCTGCAAACTGACAAGGTATTATTACAATGCATCCGGAAAAATGCTGAAGTCAGCTACATTCAATAACGACACTGTTGAGCCATGGTTATCTACCATTTTCCACTATAATGGCGAGGGGCAACTAATAGGGAACGATGAGACGTTGACCCAGAATGGTATCGGAGCGCTCAACACAAAAACGGTTTGCAAACTTGATAAAAAAGGCTGGGAAATTGAAAGGGTAACATACCGGTTTCCGGCCAATATATTGGCAACGGATGAAAAAACAACCTACAATAATTCGGGGGATACACTGGAAACAGTGGAAACAGATTATACAGGTAAAGACAGTTCCATTTGGCAAAGCATAGTAAGGCAGTTTACACATAATTACAATTGTACCACGCGGACAAATAGCTGGAGAAATGGAAAGCTGACTTACTACAACATCTTTCATTTTGATGCTGAAAAGCATGTGTTGGACAAGTCATACTATCATATCGACTATACAAATGCAGGAATAGCAGATACGGTTCTTTTGACAGGGAACCTGATTAACGACAAGCATTTTAATATCCTGCAATACGATAACAATATGGATTTTGGCGGACCGAAATATAAAGTCAACTATCAATACAAATACGACAGCCTTGGAAACTGGGTTGAACAGTTATACATACTTAATGGCAATCCGAATCAAATTATTGAAAGGGAAATACAGTATTTTCCAAACAATAATCATTAAACCTAACCAATACTTAAAACGGCATACCAGTGCCTTATGGCATAAAGAAATGGCCTTATATCCGGGATTTATATTGTGAAAATATATACCTATTATACTTGAAATGATTAAATGGGGAAAGCAACATAGAAAGGAGTTAAGGAAATCTATACAAACATTTTGAAAATGATAAATACCTCAATACCTAAAAAGACTAAGGCAGTATAAAAACCTTCGTTGATTTTTTTGAGGGATATATTTATGAAAATGGATTGTATTTCAACAAGTGCTCTTACAATTGTAACCATAATAATAGCTTGAGGGGAACCTATGGCGGCAGCAATCAATAATCCTATTCCTATAGACACGTTTCTTGATGAATATTCATATGCTGCATATCTTGCTCCTTTGCCTTGGAGGTCCACTCCCTCAGAACTATTTTCGAAGGTATGAGAAGGTTTGAAATATCCAACAATGCCATAGACTATATTAACCAAAGCAAATATCCCGGCAATAATTCTCACGTACATTGGTATTATACTAGTTTCAATCATAGTATTTTTTTTTATTTGTTTAACAATTACAACTGTTTGTTAAAGAATTCCATTCTCATGGAGGGAAATTCTATCATTGAGCCATAAACTTTCATTGAGGGGTCTTGTTTCAATGCTATAAACCAGGCGTCCATATCTTCCTTGGTTTCATAACGCAAAATTATTACCCATTCATTATTATTATCTTTATATAATTCCCTGCCCTTATAGCCCTTGGTTGTCGGGGCTATCCCATTACGGACATTTTTTTCAGCTTCGATGAATTGCTCATCGCTAATTCCTTGCTTAAGCTTGAATTTAGCTATTTCAGTGTATTCCATTTTTATGCTTTTAATTGTTTCATAGCTGTGCCCCAATCTTCCAGGTGGTGAACGGATTTTAACTGGCCGTTTTCTACTGTATGCACATCAATGGTCATTATTTTAAATGATTTTGTTCCGTCTGTTGGTAAGCCCATAAAGTCACCTTTAGGCGTACCTGTAGCAATGCTGCGCACTACAAATTTATTGCCTTCATTTACAATTTCCTGTGGTTCCCATTTAAGGTCAGGAATCAGTTTCCAGAAAAAGCCAATTTGGCCAATTAATTGTTCCTTTGTTTTTGATTCTACCGAACCGCTCGAGATAAAATTATTGGCTAATATTTTATCTAAGGCTTCAGATACATTTGTATCGGGGTTTACGGTTAAGCACTTTCCGTAGAATGTTGTGATGGCTTCCTTTGAGTTTTCCATTTTACTTTTGTTTTTAATTATTACTTATTAGGATGCAAAGGTGAACATACTTCATCTTATGCACAGGGTAACTTTCAGCCTTTAAATGATACTTTTAGGAAGTCTCTTAGGAAAGATAGCTCTCCCTGAACTCAACGGGTGTTTTATGCGTATGCTTGCGGAAGTATTTGATGAAATTTGTTGTTTCTTCAAACCCTAATTGAAAGCATATCTCCTTAATGGATTGATTGCCATGAACCAACAAGCGCTTGGCTTCCAGTAAAACCCTATCGTCAATTATTTCCTTAGGAGTTTTCCCTAAGACCTTTGATGTTGCCTGCCCCAATCTTTTCTCTGAAACAAAGAGTTTAGCTGAATAGGCCGCTACATTTTTCAAGCTTACAAAATGCTTATCGACCATATCTTTAAACGCCAGCACATAATCGCTATCGGGGCCTTTTTTGAGTTCTGAGAATCCTTGCTTGCGTTTCTCCCTGTCGGCCAGCAACAAAAAGTTATGCAGCAGGTTTTTAAGAATATCGTATTTTGATTGAGAGGCACCTGACTTTATTTCTTCTTCTATTTCCTTGCAAATATTGTTGAACCTTCTAAAAGATGACTTGCTCAATTGAATATTGGGTTTATCTACCAGGTCATTAAACAAGATAGTGCTTCGTAAAAACTTAGTATCAGCATTAGAAGTGCAGAAAAAGCTTTCTGTGAAAATCAAAACGTGCCCTTTATAATTCAACTTCTTATCAAACTGGTGAACCCTGTCTTTACTTAAAAAAAGCAAGGTATAGGGCTTGCTTTTAACTGGGCTGAAATCGACAAAATGAGTAGGAGAACAATTTTCGAATAAGAATGCATGATAAAAATCAGTGCGATGCGGTATTACTAAAAGCTCTTTATTTATCTTCGTTAAAACCTCTAGAGGAACAACTTCGAGTTGAAGCTTCGATTCATTCTTGAATTTGTAATTTTTTATATCCATAGATATTATTGAGTAAGGCATTTACCTTCTCTACAAATGTATTCTTTAAAATCGATTTTCAATTGATGCATATTGTACTATAGTTAGATTTAACTTCAAAATAAGCGATTAAATATTCAAGTTAAATCCAATCTCATTAGTTTGAGAGCTAAAGTGATATTCTTCGCATTTTATCGTGGCTTCTATCGGCTATTTATTATTCCCGTTCTGGCCTTTATTGCTATGCTTAAGCACCCTGGCTAAGCAGAAAACGCAATATAATAAGCTGTCTTGGGCCTTTGAATAGTAATTCTGCGGCACTATCCCCCATTGAAGAAATAACACCTTGATTTTTCATTTGCTCTATTACTTCCTCTTTAGGGAAAAGAAATGTATTTTTGTATATGTGCTTGCTGCCCCCGTTAAAGATATTGAAGGCGATAGAGAAATAATGGGTAAGGTTTTTGATTTAAGGCAATAAATTCATATACTTAATATTGGATAAAGCTAAAATGTGCTTTCAGGATCAATGGTAAAATAAATAATCAGTGAAGAGGCATCAAATAAAATATTTTTTACTTTTTTTATTATTGGGAATCGTGCATTGTATTTCCGTAGCACAAAGTGATCCGAATACAAGTGTAATTGACTCCCTTATAAAGGTTTTGAAAAGCCTGCCGGATGATACGAATAAGATAAAAACGCTGAATAAACTCAGTGATTTACTTAAAGCATCAGGCCGTTACGATAGTGCGGTAACATATGCGGAACATGCACTGACATTAGCTGGGAAAATAGGATTTACAAAGAATACGGCAAGTGATTTAAAAACCGTAGGGAATATTTATTTTGAACAAGGTAATTACCCTAAGTCACTGGAATATCAGCTCAAATCTCTTGCCATAAGCCAGCAAAGAAAAGATAAGGAAATTATTGTTGCAGATATGGGCAACTTGGGGAATATTTATTCAAAATTGGGCAACTATCCTTTGGCTCTGGAATATTACTTTAAGGCGTTGAACATAGCTCAACAAATTGGGAACAAAAAGAATATTGCTTCGAACCTTGACAATATTGGAATTGTTTATGAAGAACAGGGGAATTATCCTAAAGCACTGGAAAATGCTTTTAAGGCGCTAAGTATCGCACGCCAAATTGGAGATAAATATATTATTGCTAATAGCCTCGAAAGCATTGGGGTAATTTATACGGATCAGCGGGACTATCCGGATGCATTAGAATATCAATTCAAATCCCTGAAAATTAATATTGAAGAAGGCGATAAAAGCGGTACTTCCGACAATCTTATTTATGTTGGAGATATATACGCTGATCAGAATAATTATCCCCAGGCACTAGAATACTACTTTAAATCACTGAGTACGATAAAGGAGATCGGAGACAAGGATGCCGTGGCAAATTTGTACTCAAATGTAGGGAGTGTTTATACTAAATTAAAGGACTATAAAAAAGCAAAAACCTTCCTTGATTCAGCACTGATCCTTTCAAAAAATACAGGAGATAAAGAATATATAAAGAACACATATCGCAAATTGGTTGTAATGGATAGTGCCACTGGAAATTACAAAACCTCATATGAGGATTATGAAAAATATATTGTATACCGTGATAGTTTAATTAACCAGGAAAGCGTTAGGAAAATTACACAAATGGAAATAAGCTACCGGTTTGAAAAAAGAGAGGACTCCATTAAGTTGGAACAGGAAAAAGCGAATATTATTCAAACAGACAAAATCAACAGGAAAAGTATTATCATCAATAGTACTGTTGTAATATTATTACTTACGCTCATTTCGGCCATATTATTAATAAGCAGACAAAGAATAAAATATAAAAAGGATAAGATAATTTTTGAAAAGGAAAAAGAGCGCATGGAAGATGAGTTGATAAATGCTAAAGCGACACTTGGTGAGTATATAAAAACGATGTTGGAAAAAAATGAGTTGCTTGAACAATTTAAGAAGGACTTGGAAGAGATTAAAAACATAAAGGCTAGAGAAATTGATGAGAATAGGATTGAGCGACTGGATCATTTAAATAAAACTGCTATTCTTACTGAGGATGACTGGAATAAATTTAAAGAACTTTTTGAGCAAGCTTACAAGGGATTTTTTATCCGGTTAAAAGAAAAAGGTAATAACGTCCTTTAAAAATCAATCTATAATATTTTCTATTCTGAGTTAATCATATTAGAAAAAGCCTTAAATTAGTAAAATCAATACAATCAGCTATGGAAACTATCACAAAAATAGAAGATTACCGTAAATGCTTAAACGAAGTAAGAACTACTGGAAAAGCAATTACTGTTAAAAATAATATGCCAATAGAAGAAAGTGAAAAACTAACTGACGAAGATGTACAAGGTTTGGATATAGTGATTAAAGAAGAAGGAGATGAAATTATACCTTTAACAAAAGAGTACATAGAAAAATCACAAAAGGAGTTTGAAGAAAACTTTAAAATGCCATTAGATAAGTTGACATATCCGAGAGTAAAGAAAAAGTAATTATTTCTGTTCAACATAATATCCTTCGCCACCATTTGACAATACAAAATAATATACATTATAATCAGAATGCTCTTTTATTAAAATCCATTTAGATGTTTTCATTGCTTCTTATTTAAGAGTTTGGGGCTTTGAATTTTTGACCCGGTGCATCAACACCGGGTTTTCTTTTGCAAATATAGGCTTTATTTACTTGTTTTTCTCTTTATTGTGAAATTCTAATATAACTAAAAATAGATTAAAAACAAAGGAAAAATTGAAAATTATTTGACTGATTTCCAACGATTTACGTAAAATGTGTGCGAAAAACGCTTAATTTTAAAGTGAACTTAAGTTACTATATGGAAATACTAAGTTATCTATGGATAATTATTACATCTTTAACAGTTTAATTTCTTTTGCGAAAACATTTAGTGAAGAGCAAACTTGTAGGGAGTTTTTGGAATATCTGCGTTGGGAAGGAAAACCAATTTGCCCGCTTTGTGGATTTGATAAAAAGATTTACAAACTAAAAGATAATAAAACTTATAAGTGCACAAGTTGTAGTAGGAATTTCACTGTTACAGTAAATACTCTATTTCATCGTTCACATATTTCATTAGAAAAATGGTTTATTGCTATTTATCTGTTTTCTGCGCATAAGACCGGAATATCGTCATATCAAATGGCGAAACATTTGGGGATAACACAAAAGCATGCACATAGAATGCTACATCGTATTAGATACGCAATGAGTTTAGGCAAATTACAGAATAGTGAATTATCTGGGATTATAGAATGTGATGAAACTTATGTTGGTGGCAAGAATAAAAACAGGCATTGGGATAAGAAATTCAAATACAGTCAAGGTCGTTCAGTAGTTGACAAAACTCCTGTCTTTGGAATACTGCAGCGCAATGGTAATGTAATTGTGTGGACTCTTGAAAATTTAGACGGTAAACTAATGCGAGCATTAATAAGAACTAAGGTGGCAAAGAATTCTATAATTTGTACAGACGAATATCGGGTGTATAAAGGACTTGATAAAAAGAAATATTATACACATGTAGTAATAGACCATAGCAAGGGGCAGCATCAAGTAGAGGGAATTTATCATACAAATAATATTGAAGGATTCTGGAACTTCATTAAGCGGTCAATCATGGGGACATATAGAAAGGTTAGTAAGAAATACTTGAGGAGATATGCTAAAGAAGCAGCCTTTAGATACAATACAAGAAAATTAACTGATAGTGATAGATTCATAGAATTACTAAGAGAGTTCTTTGATAGGAAAGCAACAAGGAGGCAATTAAGGAAAGAAAAATAATATATTTGTTTCAGGTATAGACCTCTTGAAAGGATTTGAACCTTTATCTAATACTTTGGTAGGGTATTGCTTTATCCATTAAGCTACAAGAGGAGTGAAATAATCTCCACTCCTCTTTATAACAGCTTCTATCAAAAAGTTTTTCTTTAAACATCAATCTACTAATTTCTTAGTACAGATTAAGATAATTAGTTATATTTGCACTTGATAGCGTATAGCTATCACCTTGTGTCTGAAAAGTCGAAAATTCAAACTATGACAAGGATATATGCAGCCTACAGCGTGGGCATGTTTTATCTTTTCATAAGGTATTCGACTACCTCAGACAGAGGGTGAGGCTATAAGTCCCACGCTGTTGAGGAAGAATCACTCATTTGGGACTTATGGGTACAAAGTAATTGTATCATGGCAGTCAATGCAGGTAAATTGATTAAAGATTATGACGAGCACGTCAATCGTGATAATTTTAAAGAAGCAAAAGTCCCTAAAATGTATGGAGTTTATGCTTTGTATAATTTTGATGGATTATGCTATATTGGTCTTGCAACAAATCTTCACAAGAGAATTTCTACCCATTTAAGAAGTAAAAGAAAAAAATGGACTAATTTTTCTTGGTACGTAATACCGAAAATGAAATTTGTAAAGGATGTAGAAACGATACTGATAAGAATAATACATCCTAAGTATAATAAGGTATCTGGCAAATTTCATAAGATAAAGAAAATTATTTCTACTGTTGTTATCTTATTTACTTTTAGTTTTTTGAAAGCACAATCGAAAGTTGTTTCATTTGAAACAATTTATTCTATAACAATGATGGGTTCAGAATCAGAACCAGAAGAACAAGTAGATTATACGTTCTATCTGACTTACGATAATGGTAATTTAACAAAAATAAAAAGTGTCGGAGCAGGAGAAACGGAATATTTTGATAAAATTACATATGCTGGGAATGTGGAGAGAGGAGAATATACTTTTAAGACTTATTATGTTACGGATAAGAATCAAAATCAAAAAGAAACTCTTGGTTTCACACAAGGGATTTCAACTGGGCATGGAATCTTATTTATAAATACAACACCAAATGATCCTTCTGGTAAGGACATAGTTATCTTATTCAGTAAATAACAAATAAAGTTGTATCTGAGTTAATGTATGTAGAAAACTGCATACATATGAAAAGACTATTAAACAGATTTTTCCATATATTTGGAATAAATATTTTCAAGATGAGTAAAGTACAGATTTCCGAAAATAAAAAGACGGTTGAAATTGATATTAACTTGTATGTATCTTTGGCGATAATAGGAGTTGAAGCTAAAGATGATGGTTCTTTACATTCTATAAGATTGAATGTAGAAGGTTTAGAATCAATAATAGGATACCCTCGCGGACATAGAACGGAAAGAGACCAAGATTTAGAAAAGTTGAAAAACCATATAAGGGAAGTAAATAATTAGCTTGATTAGTAAAAGACGTTAATACCAAGAAAAATTACCTGACCTTACACAAGCTGAAATCAGGTTGGTTTGTTTAACCAAATTAAAATTAGACACAAAGGAAATGGGTTCGATCCTCGGCGTGTCATTTGATACAATAAAAAAATCACGTCACCGGTTACGTAAAAAACTTGGTTTGTCAGAAGAAGATAGTATAGATGACATCGCAAATTCAATCTGATTATCAATACTATGTAAATTGTCCCCATTTTTGTCCCCCGTAATTATTATATGTAGGTTCATTGCTGATATACATTTGTGCTACACTCAAAAAATAAATTTAAGTGAAAGCATTAAACTACACAACAGCATTATTTCGCAATACCATTTGTATTGCTTTTTTATTCCTCTCAACCATTCAATTAAATGCCCAGATTGTGGCTCCACGATGGGATACTGCTTTTGGTTCACCCGGTGGCAACTTCGAGGAAGGTGTTGGTTTACAAGTAGGAAATGACGGTAATGTATACATCGGCAGCCGTTATGCCGATGCACCTGTATACGGAGTGGCTCCGTATACGGTTAGTCCTCCAAATACTAGCGGAAGTACTTGGGTGTCATGTACAAAATTAACACACGTGCTTCATGGAATCTGGTCCACAGCAACATCTCCGGCCGGTTTCAATTATGGTGGAAACCTGGGTATTGATAATAACTTGAACACCTATACATTAGGAATACTTAATAGCGGCGGGAGTGGCTGGTTTTGTACTAAAACCAATCCATCCGGTGTTAATGCCTGGACATTTAATGTAACTTCTTCCATAAATAATTGGAACAATCCCAATGGTGTATGTATTGATAATACTGGTAATTCTTATATATGCGGTGGATATAATCCCAACATGGTAGTTCCCGGAGTAGGAACATTAAATTATTTAGGTGCCGGTGCCGACGGATTTGTACTTAAATTAAACAGCACAGGAACTGCACAATGGGCCATTCCATTGCATGGGGCAGGTTGTAATGTAATTGCCTGGCAAGATGCTTTAGACTATGCAGGCAATCTTTGGGTATGTGGTGGATATACCGGCAGTCCTACTTTTGGAATTATTAATTTACCGAACAATGCTACCAATAGCTTGTTTGTTGCTGAAATTAATACTACCAATGGCACTGTATTAAATGTATATACAGCTGCAAACGCGGGCCCGGGTGTTGCCATGTGTATAGATTCCTGTAATAATATGTACGTTGCCGGCGGGTTTTCGGGTACTGCTACTTGGGGTACTTTTACTGCTGTCAGCTCGGGTAGTAATGACGCATATGTTACAAAACTGACGCCTAGCGGTAAGTTTCAATGGGTGCAAACGGGAGGCGGCACAGGCAATGACCAAGCCTCCGGAATAAGCATAGATAAAAATTGGGATATTACTATTGATGGTTATTTTACAACCTCGGCTACTTTTAGCGGTCATACTGTTTCGGGTACCGGCGCCAGCACTGCTTATGTTGCCAAGTATGCCAGCGGAGACGGTGCGTTCATGTATGTACAACAGGCCGGGGGGGCTTCAGCTCAAACCAGCGGATACTATATAGGTACCGATGCTAACCGCCAATCTTATATAACCGGTTCGTATGATAATGTTGCAACATTTGGAGCGATTTCTTTGCCGAATGGAGGCGGTTGTCCCTGTTCGATATATGTAGCGAAAATAGATTCAACTCCCAATATGAAGATTATACCTGATCCGCAGAACACTTATTGTTCGGGACAGTGCTACACTTTACCGATAACGGTAATAGGAACATTTAATGCCGGCAATATATTTACGGCCCAGTTGTCGGATGTGAATGGGAGCTTTGCCGCTGGAGGAACAACTATAGGAACATTGACAAGTACAACTTCAGGACTCATCA
>Ga0302280_1001439_pt1 | contig 19638 bp, 10 predicted proteins | sample III_Fen_E1_1_FD_198771 | JGI IMG/M metagenome (GOLD analysis project Ga0302280, IMG submission 198771) | Peat permafrost microbial communities from Stordalen Mire near Abisko, Sweden - III_Fen_E1_1 | ecosystem: Environmental > Terrestrial > Soil > Wetlands > Permafrost | place: Sweden: Abisko... | reverse complement strand
TTGGTTATCGTCCAGAAGACCTGTTACCCATCGATAAAGCTGCAGTCGAGTGCTAATGTGCAGCTTTCACTCGATCCATGGCTGCCCGCTAGCGAGAATTTTATGTTAATAAAAAAATGAAGGCTATGATACAGCGTCAAAATCGTATTCTTTCGGAAGTGGAAAAATAAATTCGGAGGAACGAATACTCGTTCAAGTTGAATGGAGAACGTAACTCGACTCTTCATAATCCAGCAGTTGTGAAATTGTTAAAAGAGCATGAGCGTATTGTCTAACGAAACCAGCAATACCTCTCATCAATATATCGTAAGCAATAGATAGACAAGCGAGAGGAGGAAAGAAGACGTTCAAGCAACAGCAGTAGAAAAGTTCGAGGAATATGCGATTCTCCACGGGGCAGCCAAACATCTAAGTCAAATAGATCTAGGAAATCATCACAGTCTCTTGCCAGCTCAACAGCAAGCAATAAGGAAAAACTGTTAAAGGTACGATAACAACAAAAGGAGTAGTAACGAATTCGTAGAGAACTTTATCAGCAGAGACAACAAGAAAGTTCAAAAAAATCACTCAAAGCTGAACTAGAGCAACTAAAACGATCTCAACGCGTTAAAGTGCGCTCCGAAATAACAAAGCAGATAGTTCAGGATAACAAAAGAGATTTATAGCTGCTACGAGGAGGATAGTTGAAAGATCATTTGCAGAGGCTGAAATTTAAAATTCAGCAAACATAGCAGGTCCGCACACGTAACTCTGAGCATCGAGAAGCACGTCTGAATCGTAGTAACTATCAGAGTGTGCGCAAATATCAATAAAATTAGAGTAGAACTATTCTTCAGAGCAGGTACGAATAAAAGTTGAAAACGGCATCACTTCGGCTGGAACATCAAAATCTAATCAAGACCGAAGCTCTTCATTATAATAGGATGAATTAATCATTAAAAAATCAGCAAGTGCAAAAGGTAAGTCTAGTTTGATATAGAAAAGAGAACTGAGACAACGTGAGGATAAACTATTTTTGGAAGATTTGCTCAAAAAGGAACAAAAAAGATTGCAAACAGCAGAGGTTAATAGAGCCAGTCTCAAAACTTAACTCAAGTATAGGCATATCGAGGAGGACATTCGACGGGAAGAAACTCGCAAAAATGCAGACCTGCTTCGACATCGTCAGCAATATGAAGCTCTACAAATGAAAAGAAAAATGGCCCAAAAATTCACTGAAATATCGGAGATCAAAGACATAAGAAATAAATTAAGTAAATAGCGAAGGAATAGGAATGCGGATTTCAGTCTGTAGCTGAAAAATTCAAAGGTAAAGTATTAGCACCCCGATATCGAACTTTACTTCAATTGAATGTGATTTTTATGATGGGTTATCCAGAAAGTTATGATATTAATAAAATTATTTCTATGGTCGTTACAGCGGTTTGATTTGAGAATATTATTTGCTGAACAAATTCATGTTATCAAGATTTTTAATTAACAAATAAAGCAAATTTAGTTGAAATTATCAACAAATTATAGGTTCATCATAAATGTGGTCAATTAATAGAGGGATTCAATCACCCAAAGATCCTTGCGAAAAATCCTTTTTTGCGATCAGGATGTAGTTTATCATCCATCTCACGCGCTAATTTCTTGTATTCGTCATTATCAGAGATTTAATAAGCTAATAAATAGTTTTCCTTAGCCTTTTAGTACTGTCCTACTTCTTTTAATGTATTGCCTAGCCACGCAAACGAAATTGATTGCTTTTTATCAAGTTGAGTAGCTTTTTCAAAGCAAGCTTATGCTTACTCAAAATGTTTTATGCGGAAGAGAGCAGCACCTTTGTTATGGTAGTTTATGCCATTCTTAGGCTCTAAAACTACAGCTCGTTCGTGAGATTCTACCGCTTTCTCGTAGTCTTTCAATTTATAGTATGCTGCACCTAAGTTTCGGTGGTAAGCTGCAACTTGATTATCTATCTCTATTGCTCTTGTCGTCAATTTAATCTTTTCTTCGAAGTTTCCCAGTTTACCCACTGCCCTTCCCTTCAGATTAAGAAAATCACTGCTATCTCTCTCTTCAGCTAAATCAAGTCCCCGATCACAAGCTTCTGCTAATTCCTTCCATTTTTTGAGATGAAGGCAAGCATGTGCTTGAAGCAAATACTTGTCCTTAGTATTGGGCATTTTTTTTGCAAGGTCAAGCAGCTCTTTATATTGTTTGCTTGCCTTTAAGGTTTTGATCTGATTGCCCGTCTCCTCATTAGTTTTGAGGTGCATAGGTCTCCCTTCATCAAAGTCCTCTAATTCTACGTCCATTGTTTGAGCCTAAATGGGAAATAATAAATGAATTACAATATTGATATAAATGGATAAAGCAAAAAATGATAAATATTTTCAGCACTAAATTGCTTTCGGCATCAGACGTACGACAGACTCTTAAAAAATATTGAAAATGCCTATCCTTATAAACTATTTTTAAGTTCATGCAATTACTACTGAATTGTTGAAAAAGAGTCAACGCAAATTCATCTATATGCTACCCTTCAATATCTAATACACATTTTATCTATTATAAAATCCCAATGGAAGTGGCAAATTAAGGGCAACCTAAGGAAAAAATTATGACTGCGCTACATCGCAGCTATACACAAGCCATTAACATACTCAAGACAGGCAGACTTAAGGAAGGCAGTAATGCCCTCATTGAGATACTACGCAACGAGTATATGCACGACACTGATATGGAAAATCTTAAGTATTCTGCCCTCATGTCGCTCGCTTAAGTAAATGAAGTACTTACAGAACCTTTAGTAGCTTTAGGATTTTATTGGTAAGCTCTCTAGATTTTGTCTCATCGATCTTCAACCAATCTCCAGAAGGGACATATGTCTTTGAGGCAAGTCAATGACTAACGAGCTGACGAGGAGTTTACACTACTAATGAAGATGGTTCTTATCATAGAGAAGATGAACATGCCTGAATAGACTATTTATCTGTTGAAGAGAGTTATCGGAATTAGTCCATCCATTTGGCGCTAAAAGCTCCTTTTAAAACTGTAAAAGCTCTATTAGCAATAGTAAAAAACTGATTCTCTTCTGGATTTAAGACACTTACTATTAAATAAAGATGAAATGGAGAATGTGTTAACTGAAAAGTGGCGTATTCCACTCTAGGATGAGAAGAAATCAAATTTATCTTAGTAGCTTCAGTCTCAGCCCATATGCAGCATTCCTCGTTTGTTGATAACAATTAATTTAAATCAAAAAGAAGAACAGCTATTAAAGTATAGTTGCTGGTAAATTTTACTGAGCATAAGTTATACTCTCCTTAAATGCCAATCAGCTAGGAACTTCAATAAAAAGAAATATCTCCATAAGAGATACGAAGAAAACAATAAAGAATGGAGTAAATTTTTAAGGGATTTCAGTCCTGTAGAAACGAACATAGAAATAGTACTGGTGAATGACAGTGAATAAAAGATGTAAATTTAGGGAGAAATACAAGATCAAGGCTAAATGGTTTCAGAGTTAGCTCTTTAGCTTCTTCGATGTCAGTATATTAAGAAAAAGAGTAAAAAGGCAATTAACCCCCTTTAATAATTATCACGCACGCCTTCTCTTAGTGCAAAAGACTCTAAAAAGCAGATGACAACTCAAACCAAATCTATTTTTGCATCAATCTATGAGTACTACAAGGAAACTATGACTAAAAATGGCTTCCATAGGCAGTTACTCAATTACATCAAATTTTTTGATGAAAAAAAGTTTTAAGATATTTTTGGAAAAATACTAATCGATGAGATAGGAATAGTAGAGCAGAAAGAAGGTGATGATAACGATGATGATGAGGGTGAGGGTTCGGTCACTGTGCTTCACGGAGCTCAATAATCTGGAAAATAATTATCTAAATAAAAATTATCAGCGAAATCTCGAAAGCTGTTAGCAATAGCTCAGCATAGGACTCTTAATTAAAGGCTACTCTCCTTTTTGCAAAATATAAACTCAGATCGCGGATCATTGGTCTTTGATAACGTGATGCAAATGATTGAAAAGATAACTTACGGTCTCATCAGTTAAAAGAAATAGTTCAAGGAGAACAAATAAGTCATCTTAAATCATTCTGCAATTCGCAAAGCTCTGTAAAAAAATATCCTAAAAATTCTCCAAATTGGCGAAGGATTTTTTGGCGACTATACTGAATATCGAGATAATATAGATCAGACAAACTGCTAATAAAGAATTATGTTTTTATAAATATTGATTTAAAAGATGGAACAATTGATGGATAAAGAGTGCAAGAATAAATTTTTTAAAAATCATCAGTAATCGAAGAGATAGATACTTTTCAATTACATCAAGCAACATTTCAGCATTACTCCCTATTTTGTACAACAAGTATATAGCTAAAGTTTACCAGAAAACTATCTATTAGCGCTGGCAAGTCAATCTCTGGGTTTATTGAGACTTAATTCCTCCTATGGCAGCAATAATAGCAATGAAATCGCATATTATAAATCGTTGTTTATCATTTTCAAGAAAAGAGAAGAAATGCAAGGGGAAATACAGACCAAAGAGTTAGGACTTTAGACTGAAAGGAGGATCACTGCTTATGCTGATAAATAAATTTAGCGACTTATTAAGAAGGCTGCCAGCAGGGCAAGCCTCCTTGTTATCACTTAGGAACCTGAGGAAAGTACTGCAAACACATTCGATGAGATATTTAAGCGCGACCAAGACATATCATCAGCTTTACCATTGCTCAAAATATTCAACTGCCTAACTTCAGAACAGCCCAAAACAAAAAACAACTAAATTATCTAGGAGTTAAATGGGCGTACTTATTTTATTTCATTCATCAAACTCGCTGAAATTTTCTTTAAAAAAATAGAGAATTAATCAGAAAAATAGTTCAATTCCCGATTGTTGATTTTAGTGAGTGAGATTCTGAGAATAAAGCAGGTGATCGGTGAAATATACTAAAAATTTCTTCCTAGTAGCACTATCAAGACCAATGAGATTGAGCCTTCTGTCTTGGTGTAAACTATGTTCTACTTATTGCGATTTTACCTTCTCAATCTCTATGAGGATAACGACAATTGCATTCGCATCATTTTTTACATATCTAGTCTGTTATTTAGGAGCTACCCTGATGATGTTAAATATTATGCAGTGCCAAAATGTATATATCTCTATGATGAACTCATCAAATTTAAGAAATTTAAGCCCGATTTACTAAGCATCGTCAGAAAGAAGTTCTACCATAATCTTATCTTCAAAAATTTGGCATATATCTATCAGAGCCCTATTTTTGCGATTCGGGAAGAGTAGAACCCAAAGAAAAAGACAAAGAGCAGCTCTTCTAAGAGCGATGAGGATGAAGTGAATAATTAATAAAGCAAAAAACATGCTCCTAGTGAACATTATCATTTTTAGATCCGTGAGAGAGTATACGATATTTTGCATGATATCTACTTCTGTCCTGAAAAATAAAAATAGTTCACCCCGAAAAAGATAGAAGAGGCAGTAGGATACTTTATGTTTCTTAGTCGTGCTAATCACGAAGCATTTCAATGCAAAGAGGTCTAACTGTAGCCTGAAGTATGTAGAGTCATCAAAAAATGTTATAAGCTTTATTTGTAAAAACGAAGCGAAATTTATTAATACTGCGATGCTTTCAATAATTTTAGAAAATTATTTGAGGCTGTCATGAACGGCGATGAAAACTCTGCTAATAGAGAGGAACTCATCAAAATAGTGAAAAGATAAGTAAAAATTTGTGAATGCTGTACTAAACTACCTCTTACTCATCCGTTCTATTTCGAAACACTCTTCATTTTAGGCAAATACTTCGAAGCGCAATCTTCGCAATAGGATCTCTTCCCTGAGAAATAACAGTGGTTATAAGACTTGGACAAAGATGAAAAATATTATTTGTAATATCTTTCATTAGACTTTTCCAATGAGTCGGCTTGGAAAAATTTAATAAGAGTAAATAGTAACAAAGCATATTACTATTTCGACTCACTTTTGGGAGAACCTTTTGAACCTTATAAACACAAGTTTCTCTACACAAAGTCCATTATCCGACTTGTCAACGAGCAACTTCCACATATGAAGTAACTGACGGAATACAGTAGTTCTTGCCAAGAGATACTAAACACACTTAAAATTAAAGAAAGGGAATATCATATGGTGTTGAAGGACATTGAAAATATGGGTAATGGTAGCAAGGAAAATAGATAATCTGCAAAAAAATATAAGGAAGGGTTGAAGAGAATTGTTTCAACGTTAGGGAAAAGTCAGAGTAATGATGTGAAAGTGAGATATCTCAGAGTTGTGGAGTTAAAGATGAAATTGGCGTGGATCAACATCGAAAAAGAGTTGAAGTAAGATGATAAAAATGATGGAGCAATAATATAGCTCGATGAGGAGTCAAATGATGCCAAAGTCACTCATAAACCTTCCAAAAACGTAGGACAGTTAACGTAGATAATAGATGAAATCAAACAAATTATCAAAGATCTGCCAATTCAAGAAAAACAAGACCATGTAGTTCACCTTTAGGAAGATATTGTCATGGAGGCTTATGTTTTTTTATCCAAACACTTGGAGTGGAAGTTAGCCAAGACTGTTAACAAAATTTGTTAGGCCATCAATACCAGTTAATAGATAGAGAGGACAAAGAAGATACAAGAAGCTGAATATTTTCTAAGTGACCTTCGATATACTCTAGATTTTTTTAAAGAAGGTAATTTTTTAACAGAAAGTTAGAGATATCGCCTTAAGACTTAGAGACTAGTCGTCGAACAATCCGATTTTGCTATTCTTCAGATTTTGATAGATAGCGTATTTAACGAAATAAAACAAAGTGGAATGAGGAAGTTAGAGGCAACAGTCAGATAAATGTTAAGCAAGAAAAAATCAATTATAATTATTAATGATGAGCCTTAAGATAATGACCAAAACTAAAAATAATTCAACAAAAGCAAGAAGCCTTTGATGGAATAAAAAATGGAATAAGAAAAAGATTAGCACAATAGCTCTGAGAGCAAACGTAGCAAGTCTCCAGGCAGTAACTCATCCAAAGATATTCCAAAAAATAAGGAAATACCCATTGATCTAGGCAGATTCATTTGTACCCGCCTAAAGCAACAAATTAGTTCCTCATAAAACTGTAATTTAACTGATATTCAAAATCTGCTCAATTCATTATCTTTCCAAGAAAACGTACTAAAAATGACCAAAATTATGTAATAACTGGTCAGAATATTCATTACTCTACCCAAGTTTCAGATGAAAAAGTACAAAAACAGGCGCAGCGTAACAATGTCGCTGTTATATTGTTCTCACCTTACTCTACGCTACTCAATGCAGCCCGACCGCGCAAACGATCTTATCCGTGAATACTACAGCGTAAAATCTGATGAGTTAGTGTCGATAAATATGTACAACTAAAAACTGGCAACTGAAAAGAACGAACTATTGTCTGAATTTTATAATAGGGTTATTGTACACCAAATAATGAAGATTCGCTTTATTTAGCATATATTTGATATTTATGTCGAGCAGGGCAATAAGGAGGGACTAGTTATTCTTAATCGAAAACTACTTAAACTGAGTAAGGGAGGAGAAAATATTATTTGGGGCAAAAACTCTGAGAAAGATAAGGAAAAATAAAAAGCAAAGGGTAATAAACAGCCAATTGTTATTATCTAAGATGAAAATGCTGACAAGGAAAAAGAAGACAACTAAATTAAATAAATAAACGATATCAAAGATATTAAATAGAACAAAGATATCAAGGATATCAAGGATATCAAGGATATCAAGGAAATCAAGGATATCAAAGACTTTAAAGACATCAAGGACATCAAGGACATCAAAGACATCAAAGACATCAAAGACATCAAGGATGCTAAAGATGTAAATAAAGAGTAGAAAGAGAAAGAAATTCGTTGTTACTTTTTGCTATTTTGTGAAGGAGCTTCAAAGTTTGTTGACATTCTGAAAAGAGAAAGTTAGGAGAAGCAACTATAATAAAAATACGAAAAGAATTTACTATAATTTAAAAACAGGATCAAGAAGAGTATGGGGAAAGATGAAAACAATCCTTATTTTACTAAAATTGATGAGTTCTTGATCAAATATGAACTAAAATATAGCAAAAAGATTAAAATGAAAAAGAGCAAAAAATAAAAAGAAAGTGAATCCTTACCAAAAGGAGACATTCCTCTATCAATTTGTATGCCCATTCTCAATGATTTTAAACTACATCTCGACATACAGCAAAAAATTGAAAAAATTGAAAGAATCGAAGCTGAGAAAATTGAGGTTGTGTAAAAAGTGCAGCAAATTTAAAAAGTAGAAGAGGTCATTTAAAAAAGGAGTAAGAACTAGCCAAGTCCAAAGAGCCCAAGTGCCAATAAAAAAGAATAAAAACCTGCTTTGAGGAAGACAAAAAGAGTCATTAAGCGGAAATAAATCAAAGATCACTCAGAGTAAAAGGGGTTGAAGATACCTTAAAAGCTGACTCAACGCAAGAGTGGTCTAAAAAAATGATGTTCAAAATATCCTATCTAGCATAATGATAGTTCATATTTGTATGATATATCAATCATATATAAGTTCCAAGGAATAATCACAAATCTTTTAAAAAATGTTCTTTTTATCTTTTGTTCCTCATCTCATAAAAAAAAAATATGGCTAACATCGCAATAATTTTGACCTTAGCTTTCAGTATCTCAAGTAAAGCAGTTTAATTGGTTTTTTGCTCGATTGACATTATTATTGACTTATTGATATAGAATTGCTTTTTAGATTAGTGCTAATATAATTTCTGATGAAGTTTCATAGCTGGTTGAAAATTAGTAATTTAAAGTTAGTTTTCCAGGCGACATTACCCAACCAAATCTATTAAATCATCAAAAATATCATTTTGCCTATTTAAATCAGCCAAATGCACAATCCTTATGCCAATTTAATTCTCCGGTCATAACTAAACCATTATTTGTTATTTTATTGTTGATTGATGCCTGGAAAATAGAAAATTTGCCACAGAATATTCCTTAAAAACGACAAATAACGAGATGCCTACCGTAGAAGGGAAGAGAAACGCATTGAAAGCACTCCCATCATTCTTATGGGGAAATTTGAAAATGGAGTGCAATAAATATGGACAGAATAACTCCAAAATTAAACCACTGTCAGGCTAAAGTAACTGAACGCTACCGATCGGGCTTTGCAATATGCCAAAACCATTACTACCGCTTGTTGTGAGTTGGCACACTTATACGGTTATTTTATGATCAATGAGAATATGGTCTTCTTCAATGATAAAAGGGAAGTATTCGCATGGATCAACCCTGATGTCCTATAAAATCACATCAAAATATATCTTCCCTTCACGAACGATGGTGAACAAGCCATGATCCGCAGCATTGTCAGTTACTTCAAATTGTGGCTTAGGTGCGACTATCAGCTGCTTTCATAGGCAAAGCGCTTGAATTAACTTCCACTCAAACTTGATCACATCAAAACAAAACCAGAAACATTGATAGCAAAGTCTCCAAGCCACTAATATGTATCTACCATGAGGCAGCAAAAGCTTCTAGCAGACAATAAATCGACACGAGAAGCAATTGGTAGATCCCCTGGTCAGTAGCTGTAATCAAAATTTTTAAACTCCAGCATATCTAACAAGATTAACGCTCCAATGAAATTTAATCATGTGAGTACTGAAGAAAGTTTAAAAGGAGATGACTTTTAACATCGCACCTTTACTAACCTTGGAGCAATGGTCGCCAATATTGTTAACCGGTCAGTGGGACCCAAAACTGGAGGGTATTTCCCGAATAAAACTACCTCCAATAAGAACCACATTGTCTCCATGATAAATAAACTCGATAATAGTCCTAATAATTATGCCAAAAATAAGATACTGATAGAAGAGGATGATCACAACCACGATAAACAGCGCAAAATGAAAGAGTCCCTCTGCGGAATCGGATAAGAACTCAATGATCTCTTCCTCTCGACCATGGAAAACGAAGAGGAAAACTAACAGGAGTTGAAACAAATAGAGGCAGAGTTCCAAAATTTGCTGGGTTGATAGTAGCGAGATAGTCATCTTTCCATTATTTTATTGTTTATATAACAGACTAAAGTGATTGAGAATCATTGCCCATTTTGCATATCTCGGGTCGCAAAAGAATAAATCCAATTTATCACCTTTCGATATCCGGAGTTCAATCCTCCAAGAGAGGATGTTTTCAATTCAACCCATTGGTTGATAGAAGTACAGTTAGAGCGAAATTACGGGCTTATTTTGAATTTAATTAGCAAAAATTGACCCATTAAGAAAACCTTTACGAGTCGACCCATCAGATCAAAAGGTAATGTTATGAGCACATACAAAAAGAAGATGATTTCCAGCTTCGCTTTGCCTTCCATAATCACTGCGCGATTATTGCGAGCCAAAGTAGCATAGCCCGCTAATGCACTTTGAGGCATTTTTAAATTTACATATTCTGCGATACCATAAGCAAAAAATAATGCGATTGGAGCGTAATAGAGATAATTGACATAACCCATGGAGCCAAATGTTATATACATTAAATTTTGACCATGGTTGTTCATAAACACACGTGACAGATACTCTTTGTTAAATTGTGGAGTCTTGAGTACTCGAAGCAAACCGATCAGAGAGGCCAAAAAAGCCGTTAAGAGTGTGTATGGCAATCCGAATGGGCTCATGAAGATGAACAAGCCTTTCAATAACGTTTACACTGGATAAAATATGCTGATGAGCGGCAAAGTGCGGGGATCCATGAATGTTGATATATAATTTCACAAATTTCTAGAAAATGTTTTTTCTTTCGTAATAAGAGTATTTTTGGCAAAATTAAATCCATATGTCAAGACAATAGGTTGATAGATGAATAGATGATTTAAGTCAATGAATCAGCATCCCAATATTTTCCATTTTTGAGTTTCAGCCACCCAGCAGATGCAAGGCCAGCAGTCCTTTTCCATGGTAACGAAGTATTTCATGCAGTCAAGATCAGCAGGGATATCTTTTCCTTTCTCCTTTGCAGCTTTTTAGCAGACGGGGTAAGCCTTATTGATGTCATCGATGCAGCGAACTTCCAAATCATGAGGGCATTCATGGGGGTTGGAAGAGGCAAGGAAAGCAAAGAGGGCCAAGAGGACAATGACCAGCTTCATTTTGTTGATGAATAAAATAAATGTTAATTTATTTTTACAACATAATTATGCTATATAGAATTATGACGACTTGAAAAACAGAGTCTGCATTACTATGATTAGATGTGAAATAAGTAGAAACACAATTTGAAATCACAAAATAGTTGTTTCAAGAGTTTAAATGTCCAGATAATTATAAATAATGTTTATATATTCATGCTATTAAATATACTTTTCATTCCAATAAACCAAAAATTTATAATGCAATCGCCTAAACAGGCCAAATGACAAACAAATCTTAGAGAAGGCTCACTATTAAACTAAAAATGATGTACATCCAATTATAGCAGTTATTATTTACATAGAAATGTGAGAGATATTATTTGCTCAATCATAAAAGTTGATGACTAAAAGCAGACAGATTAAAGAGGCAATAAAAATACAATAAATCATGATAAAATGGTATATTGTGAATTTGCGATTCATTAAAAATTCATCTAGTTTATATAAGGATTAATCAGTAAAAACCCTCTATCGCAAATAAAAGCTCTAAAAGTCTAGTTGTTCAAATCCATCCACTTAAAATTAAAATTAATAATACTTTTACACCATCATAAATTATTATCCTCAGAGGTTAATAAATTAATAAATGATTTGAGGTGGTGTTGTTAGCCATTCAGCTATCTATAAATAATATATTACTTGAATTGAAGTTCACAACAACAAATAAACCCTTAAGAGCCAATTAAGGGACGAAACTTGCATTAAACAACATCCTTGTTAAGATAGTCAAAATAAAATAAATTATATCTCAGTTGAATGGAGTAGTAGGATATTCTTCTCGCCTTTTTGGGAACTATCGTAGTAATTGGGTACGGATATTCTATGGATATGCCTCAAGCCCTCTAACTACCTTTAAGAGGATAACCATATAATCTTACTTCAATTGAGTTCAATGCTCTTTATTTTGCAACATATCTTCCAATACTGATTACAGATCTGCCTTTGGGTGTTCTTCTGGATAAATTTCCTTTGCAAAAAACTGTAATTATAGTTGCCCTTAGTAGTTTCATTGCAGAACTATCTATAGCAGTCCTCTTCGATTATAGACCTGAAGGATATATATACATTGTGTATGCACTTCGGGCTATAACAGGCATGGCTGGGTAATCTGCATTCACAATGCAAGGATTGATCATGGCGCGTTACGCTGCTTAACATTACGAGATGTTGATTGGTTTTGGGCTCTGCGTACCTTTCATGTTCGATGCTCTTAATGCCACAATAACCCCGATAATTTATAATTCAACTCATTCTATCAGTTTACCTTGGTACATTGCTAGCGGAGTGGACTTTTTAGCTGTAATTGCAGCTTTAATAATTTCGCTAATTGTTACAAATAAATAAATGAGAAAAAAAGATTAGATATAAAGGCGAGTTAGAGAATAAGGATAACAGAATAAAATATAGGAGTCATAGTAGTTCAGTGTTAAATATCTTTGGTAGATGCCAAAATTATTCTGGATAATTAGTATTGCCATTTTTGCTAACTAAATCAGTCTCGGAATCTATTCTAATCTTAATGATCTCATTGTTCATCGATTTCAGATCAGTTATATAACCACTGGAGAGCTATTATTGATTCCCTTTGTCTTTGGATCAATTTTAGCCATCATCTTTGGCAGAATTCTCATAGTCAAATCATATCTGCGAAGGGTTATCATTCTTTTTTCATCAGTAATGATATCACTCAGTTTGATAATCCTATATGTCCTGCCAAATAATATCTCACCCGCTGAATTGTCTTCTTTTGATTATCTTGCCATCCTTACATTCTTATTTCTTTATAGTGTTTTGATAGGCTCAGTTTATGCTGTACTTTGTAGCTCTGTTTCTCTTCTCGCTGATAAAAAACGACAAGGAACAGCCTGGGGAGTGATTGGAATGGCAATCGGACTGGGAGAATCAATATCTCCAGGTATAAACGGATTCATATAGAATGATAATGATCTTCCTGGATCTTATAAAACTTTATCTATGGTTTATATGTTGACGAGCATCGTCCCAGTGGGATTATCATTACTAATTTTCTTTGGTCCTTACTCTGTAATTGATTTAAGTTTTGATGAAACTCACAATAAAAAATAGTTTTAAAGTGATTGATAACAATAGTATTTATTCTGTTAGATATTTTAGTCATTATATTTATATTATTTAAATAAGGGCGAAAATCAAGACTATCACCCTTAGAGGTTGCCGAGTTGATTGTTTTTAGTTGTATAGTGGTGTTTGGTTCTATGTCTGGCGACTATTCAATCTCTAACTTTTAAGAATGTTTTCTTATTCATCCTTCTCTTTGAATTGTCTTCTAAGAATGGCTTTATTCGGATGTCCTAATATATCTTTTTTATTATTTCATTGACTTTTTTTGACATTTAAAATTATTACATATTATTTTGAATATTAGGTCTTTAAAAAATAAGAAAATCAATTCAACTATATAAAGTTGAAATGGAATGGTAAGATATTCTTCTTGCCTTTTTGGGTACTATCATCGTAACTGGGTTCGGATATTCTATGGACATGCCTCAAGCATTAGAGTTACCATTGAGAGGAGAACCATATAATCTGAATTCAATTGAGTTCAACACTCTATATTTTGCAATGTTTCTTGCCATATTGATTACAGGTCTTCCTTTGGGTGTTCTTCTGGATAAATTTCCTTTGCAAAAAACTGTAATTGCAATTGCCCTTAGCAGTTTCATTGCAGAACTATCTATAGCAGTCCTCTTCGATTATAGGCCTGAAGGATATATATACATCGTGTATGCACTTCGGGCTATAACAGGCATTGCTGGGCAATCTGCATTCACAATGCAAGGATTGATCATGGGGCGCTATGCTGCTTAACATTACGAGATGCTAATTGGTTTTGGGTTTTGCATACCTTTTATATTCGATGCTCTTAATGCCACAATAACCCCGATAATTTATAGTTCAACTCATTCGATCAGTTTACCTTGGTACATTGCTAGCGGAGTGGACTTTCTCGCTGTGATTGCAGCTTTAATAATTTCGCATATTATTACGAATAAATAAAATAGAAAGAAGGATTAGATATAAAGGCGAGTTAGAGAATAAGGATAACAGAATAAAATATAGGAGTAATAGTAGTTCAGTTTTCAATATCTTTGGTAGATGCCAAAACTATTCTGGATTATTAATATAACAGTACTTTTGAGTTAAATGAATGTGGGAATCTATTCTAATCTTAACGATCTCATTGTTCATAGATTTCAAATCAGTTATGTAACCACTGGAGAGCTGTTACTGATTCCATATGTTTTTGGATCAATTTTAGCCACTATTTTTGGCAGAATTCTCATAGTCAGATCATATCTGCGAAGGGTTATCATCCTCTTTTCAGCAGTAATGATAGCACTAGGATTTGGAATCATTAATATTTTACCAAATAATACCTCATCGGATGAAGTGTCTTCAAAAGATTATTTTGCGATCATTGCCTTCTTACTTCTTTTTAGTTTTTCTATAGGCTCAGTTTATAGTGTATTATCTAGCTCTGTTTCTCTTCTTGTTGATAAAAAGCGCCAAGGAACAGCCTGGGGAGTTATCTGAATGGCAATCGGATTAGCAGAATCGATAGCCCCAATTATAAACGGATTAATATAGAATGATAATGATCTTCCTGACTCTTATAAAACGTTGTCCGACGTTTACATGCTGACAAGCCTGATGCCAATAGGGTTATCATTAGTAATCCTCTTTGGTCCTTATTCTGTAATTGACTCAAGTTTTGACGAAACCCACAATAAAAAATAGTTTTAAAGTGATTGATAGTATTGTGCTCTTATTGTAATACCAATGCTTATTTAATATTAAACAGGGACAAAAAATACAACTACTACCACTTGGGTTGGTAGACTTGCCTGTTTTTGTACTATACGAATGTAATTTAATCTGAATTGTAGTTTGGTACGGCAAAGCCATCACCAAATTACTTATCAACATCATACATTACATTAATTAAAGCCAGCAGCAAGTGGATTATGATGCTTGTGCTGTCCAATCATCTTTGCATATTATAAATATTTTATAACTCTTGCAAATACATATACTTTTACTACAAGTTGTTTTAAAATTGAAATAAAATCGAATGAAGAAGACCAGACAATAATAAAAGTAATATTACGATAAATCAAGCCTTATGTTGTTGATAAAACATTTGCTTCTGCCAAAGTCTGATTGTATTTTCCATCAGCATCGCCACAGTCAATGGGCCAACGCCACCAGGCACAGGAGTAGACAAACAGCATTCTCGTTTGGCAGATTCAAGAATATCTCCACACAATTTACCCTTTTCATTTCGGCTTATTCCAATATCTATTGAGATAGCACCTGGCTTTAACTGAGTAATCAGATTTGCCTTTCCAACAGCCGATATTACAACGTCGGCTTATTGAGTCAAAGAGTTGAGATTAAGAGTATGAGCGTGGCACAACGTGATGGTTGCGTTTCTATTGAGTAACAAATGAAAGAGCGGCAAACCGACGAGAGCGCTTCGGCCAGCAATTACAACTCTTTTTCCTTCTACATTGACGCTGTATTAATCTAAGATACGCAGTACTCCAGCAGGAGTGCAGGGAATCAGCTCGGGTCTCACATGATCTATAATCTTGCTTCTATTAGCAATATTCAAACAGTCCACATCCTTAACAGGATTAATTTGATCTATTAACTCATCAGTGCAGGATTTTAGCTCAGGCTGCAATGGAAGCTGTAGCAAAATTCCTGAGACGTCTCGTTTTTAATTTAACTCATCAATTAGTCTTGAAATTTGCTTCAAGCGAGCTTTTGTCGTTTGAGTGACTCCAAAATGATACAGATGGAAATTATCTTTATCTGAGGACTGTACAATCTTTTCATAAGTATCATGCAATCTCTATGCATTCAAGTTTGATTAAATGAACTGGTGCAATTGAAATTTTATGCCTATTGAAGAGGCCAGATCTATCTTCTTACGGATATAAGAAAGGGAAGCATCATCGAAACCAATATTAAGGATATGGAGCTGCGGGCTTGCCCATTGAGGGTGCTGCTGATAGAAGGACAGGTTGTTTGCTACTTCGAGTTGAATTGTTTCTTTAACGCCAGCTATTATTTTACGAGCAAGTACATTACCGTTAAGCCATACTTTAGATGTGCTCATCAATTCCAATTATGAACATAATCAAATTTAACATCATTACGCCAACAAAAATGAAGGCAATTTATTTATGATAAGAAGGGCTAAACTAGAATCATTTTTTGAGTATATAGGAAATACATTTGAAAAGATATTTGTTTTTGCATTATCTGATATATTCTATATTATTTTGGTTGTTGATCACAAAAATGGACGAGGAGAATAATAATGAGATAAAACCTTAACTACCTTATCAACCTCTTCAATTCATATTCACTGAAACTATAGGAGCAAAGACTAAAGACAAATGCAAATAAACAAGTAATGAAAACAATTTTAGGGACATCCTTATTCCACATATCATTAAAAATCACAATTCTGTCTTTTATCTGCTTTTTCATACACCCTCTATCTATAATTGGCTGAGAAGCGTTCCTTGTAAAGAGGCTTCTCTGCTCAATGAGTATATTCTATCTCAACAATAACTCAAATTAACAGGCAAAGGCATTGTCGATAAAGTTAATTTTAAGTTACTTGCGAGTAGCTTGGATGAGTATATATCGAAATGGGAAGTGGTTAAATTAGCTTTCTCCTGTAAAGTTTATGTCAATAATACCAAAACTATGGCAAATTAGGAGTCCCATTGCTTACATCTTGGAAAGACTGAATGCTACAGCTCTTATTTGCAATACTAAATGGGAAAAAAGCAATTAATTTGTCGAAGAATTAATTGCAAATAATGCAAAAAGGAAATCAGTGTTTAAAGTGATATCCGAACATACTCTAATTTTTTGCTTCTCCACAATTTTTACGGATACAAATTGTAAATTGCAACAAGCACCAAACCTATATTGTATTAAGTACTTATCTTGATTAGTGATACCTGTATATTTGTCAAAAGTGCCAATAAATTTTGGTATGAGATTAATTTGCCTGCCAATCAATCAAAACCAATAGGGTTGCAGAAGATCAATACAAAATAAATAAGGATGGCAGTATATTGGCAGTCAAATGAAGACAAATAGCCTCTTAATTTAGCCAAGCCAATCTCCACCCCTGTTAAAACCTAAAAAAAGTCTCCAATAATTAAAGAATTTGAATCAATTAAATAAGATAACAAAGTTAATTATATTGAGCCATCAGTAAAATAAAAAAGGTAGGAGGTAAACATCATTAAAAAAAATAAGAAATAGGAACCTTTTAGAGAATTGAAATTTGAGCCAATTCAAATTTTATTAAAATAACAAAATGACAAAGCAGACCAATATAAAAAATAAGTGCAACAATTATACATTCAGCCGAAGGTCAAAGATTCATATGAGCTAGACTATGATAAAGGTAAGCTAAAAAAGATAAAATAAAAAAGGACTTACTTGCAGCCAAATTTCAATGAAGTATATGCCAATAACAAAAAGGGAGTATATTTAGCTGAGGTTCCTATTGTGCAATAGTAAACCAAGGTTTTGAAAAAGAAAAAGATAAGAAAACATAAAAAAAAGCAGATTGACTTTGAAAGAGAGGATGATGACGAGCAATGATGTGTATTTCCTGCATCAAATATAGTGATCACAGGATAATATGATTGCCTTATCAATTTATATCAATCATTTAAACTAGGCAAAGAAATGCAAATCAAATATTAATTGACACTGTCTCCAATATCTATTGCTTTTTGGTTGGATCTTATTATTCAATTATATTCTCTTGTTTTGCTTACTTTAGAGATTTTTAATCGATATAAATTCCCTTAGAATAATATTGCAAGTTTTGTCCTTTCCAATATCTGAGATACCACCCGAACTTCATTTCAGGTTATACTCCAGTCCTTCGAAGCTTCATTTCCTGCGCAATATTTCTAAAATTATTAATTCCTTGTGCCTTCACGAGTCTGTCTCTTAAATCTTCGTTGATGGCTAGTCCTGTTGACATCATTTTAAACAAATGAGCACGAATGCAAGAATCAGACGCACCCGGATACTTTTCAGCCAATTACAAATACTATAATGCCAAGCTGTCTAGGCATAAGATTTAATTGCTAAAAAGAGCAGGATTTTATAACAGGGCTTCTGAACTCATGACTCCATCAACGTTAGTTTCAGCAAGACATTTAGCAACATCTTCAAAACGATAAATTCCTCCATTCGCTACAACCGGAATGCTCACAGCTTATTTGATTTTTCTTATCATTTACCAATTACAGCTTCCCACTCTGTCTTTGTTTTGCTCCTTGACCCTTCCATGAACAGTTAGTAACTTGCATCCAGCCTTGCAAATTCTATCAACGAGTTACAAAGTTTTCTCCTCACTTTTTAGAATACGAATTTTGCAGAAGATGGGGACTTTAATATTTTAGGAGAGAGCTTTTACAATTTTTTCAATTAGATCAGGCTCTTACAATAAAAAAGAGCCATAATGTCCTTTTTTGGCTATTCCTTGAGGACACCCGAGGTTGATATCGATGGCATCAACTTCTTTCTCTATCATTTTAGCTGCTTTCACCATTATTTATGGGTCGTTGCCACATAGTTGTGCGACAAGGGGTCGGTCCTCGGGACAAGTCGTAAAATGTTATTGTTTATAATTTTTGGTTGTGATCATCATTTTAGAATGAAGCATAGGTGTAAAGCAGAGATTTGCTCCATGTTGTCGCGTAAGCAGTCTGAATGGAAGCTCCGATTGATCAACCATAGGCGCACATACAAACAGTGGATATTTAAGAAAGGGAAGTTAGTTGTTGTTCTACATCTATAAAAGAAATGACTATTAATTTGGATGAATTAACACTAAAACAGCAAAATCTGATAAATTCTAACATAAAGTTTATTTTCAGTGCAGCAAGGTAATTTATGCAAAGATCATATTTAATATTTAATTTGGCTGACAATACTCGAAAAAAAAATAGCATAATTCAAAGAATTTTTAAAAATGTTGATAGCACTCTATTAGTTTATTAATTTCAATGTTTGATTCCATCAAATATACAATTTTTGGAAATTATTTGTCGCCTGTACAAAAAATTGTGAAGAGACCGTACCAAACTTGCCGGATAGGGATTTGCAATGCTAAACTTTCACAAATAACTTGAGCATTGTTCTTGCTCTAAATGATTGATAAATTTTATTAAAGATGATTGAAATATTCTGGTTTCAAGCGAATAACATGGAATTAAAAAATGAATTTACTATAATTTCATAAATATTCTATTTGATTGAATGTAAAATTCAAATATTGTATAACTGATGGATCA
>Ga0302280_1001437_pt1 | contig 19653 bp, 16 predicted proteins | sample III_Fen_E1_1_FD_198771 | JGI IMG/M metagenome (GOLD analysis project Ga0302280, IMG submission 198771) | Peat permafrost microbial communities from Stordalen Mire near Abisko, Sweden - III_Fen_E1_1 | ecosystem: Environmental > Terrestrial > Soil > Wetlands > Permafrost | place: Sweden: Abisko... | reverse complement strand
AAAGTCAAATATTTATAGATAATGATATCACTCCCTACTTTTTCGTTTAATCCAATAGATCACGCCTACAACTCCAATAATGGTTAATCCTAGAGAAAGATAGTTTTTAATTTTTGCCCATTCATTACTTTTATCCTTTATAAAATTTGAATCGACTTCAGGGTGCTAAATTTAAACGGTTTGCATTTGTTGGGATATGCTTGATGTAAATTAATAGGGCAGAATCATAATTTCATCTCCATACCTCACTTTTGACTTGATCTTTTACTTTTAAATCTATTCCCCAAAGAAAGCAGGTTATATGCTGATTTATTCGGAGCTAACTATTGAAGCTCCAAACTCCAAATTGTTTTTATTTGCCAACTATCTTTAATTTTTGCTTGGTTTTCGGATTTGCGTATACATGCGATTTAATCTATGATTATTGTTTTCCTGAATGGATTCTTTTTGTATTTTTTATTGAACTTTAATCCACTATTCTTATAGCGCCTAAAATTATTAAACTCCATCATCTTATGATTCCTATTTTTGACTTTTTGACGGTTTACGAACAGGCTCTAATTAAACTACAAAAGTACACTAACTGATATCAGAACTTATTGACACGTTCTGAATCTTTTAATTGCAAGAACGATTCATCAAAGGGTTATAATCATCACTTTAATCATTGTCTTTCATAATAATAGCTAATAGCAATGAGATTCTCTGATATAAGATTTATTCATTTCATCTTTATAGCATAAATCTATATATGATATGCAGATTGCAGTTTAATCGACAAAAAGAATTCAGATTCAATCCAACTATCAGCCGTTGAAAGTCAAGCAATTAAATTTTTATATCATTTAGTAATTCATCTGTCAAGAATTTATTTAAGAAATTGAGGCTCAACTCTCATAGATTTATTTTATCACCTTTTTAAATAGTTTGTAGTAGTATGGCGTAATATCTATTGTTAATATGCAAAGACTCCAAAATCTGGCAAACTCCATCAGTAAGCAAGACATTTCTGCCAAGTCAGAGGATGATGTCGTTATCTGCGCTGCAGTTAGAACCCCTATCACTAAGGGCAAAAAAGGAGGACTCAAGGACACTGCTCCTGAGTATCTTCTTTCAGTTGTTCTAAGGTAGGTCGCTCTTAGGGCCAAGGTCAACCCCAAAGACATCCAAGACATTGCGGTGGGAAATAACTTGCAACCTGGAGCTGGAGAAATCCCTAACAGAATGGCTATGTTTTTAGCTGGATTTCCCGATACCACATCAATTATGGCCGTTAACAGGCTTTGCTCATCTGGATTAGAAGCTTGTTCGATCATTGCTGCAAAAATTAAAGCAGGAGTTATCGACATTGGAATTGGATCTGGAGTTGAATCAATGTCCGTTTACGATATGAACTCTTCAGTTAATGTGGAAAAGATCTCAGAAGCTGTCTTTGAGGACGAGAAAGCAAGAGTTTGCTTGATGGGAATGGGCTAGACATCTGAGAATGTGGCTTAAAAATTCGGAATTACTCGGAAACAGCAAGATCAAATGGCCGTAGATTCTCATCGAAAAGCTTATAAGGCCCAACAGGAAGGTCTTTTCAAAAGTGAAATTGTTGCAGTGAAAACTAAAATAAAGGATAAAGATGGCAAATAAAAATAGGTTGTTATCTCTTAAGATGATGGAATTAGAAAGGAAACTAGTCTCGAGAGTCTTGCGAAGCTAAAACCTGCTTTTAAACCAACTGGAACAACAACTGCTGGAAACAGCTCTCAAGTTTCTGATGGAGCCGCTGCCGTCGTCCTTGCACGAAGATCAACTGCTAAAAAATTAGGCCTCCCTATCATTGCTAAATTTGTTCATTATGCTGTTAAGGGATGTCCTCCCGAAATAATGGGTATTGGACCAGCTGTGGCAATTCCTGACTTGTTGGCTAAAACAGGAAAGAAGATAAGCGATATTGATATTTGGTAAATCAATGAAGCTTTTGCCAGTCAAGCTACCTATTGTGTTGAAAAATTGGGCATTAGCTATTCCAAGTTGAACCCTAAAGGAGGAGCTATTGCCTTAGGCCATCCATTGGGCTGCACAGGTATATTTTTTTAGATTTAGGTGCACGTCAAATCGCAACTATAATCCCCGAATTGCAGAGGACCAAAGGTAAATTAGGGGTGGCATCTATGTGTATCGGAACAGGTATGGGAGCAGCTGCCTTAATCGAGCTTGAATGATTAGATATAAGCCTAAATCATATAAACTATCTTATCAATAACAACGCAAATAATCTAATAGTATTTATAATATCATTATTGCTACGAAAGGTACACTTTATTTGTAAATTTGGGCTAAAAACTGCACTTGTTTTCGCAATTATATCGGCCTTTTCTTTATAAAATACTGCTAGCCTACAGTTCATTATGAGACTTCTATCTCTTGCGGGATTCTATTTTTTAAAGAGACTGATTTATGGTCCTCAACAGCTACGGATCAGTAAACAGTTTTCCTTCCTCATTTTTCTTTTAATTATTTCCCATCGAAAAAGGAAGATTATATTTACTACAATAACTGTATGAATCTCCAACATTCAAGCCTGAAAAAATGCCATCTTGTACCAGAGATTTATTGAAATGTTAACTCTTTAGAATATTATCCACGATTAAACTTTAAATGCATGATTCTTATTATTTTTAGGTATCAACTTCATTTATAGTGAATCGGCTTATTTTGGGAGATATAATACATTTTTTGCCACTGCTTTGACTTGACTCATTAGCATTATGAGAGTTTGCTTAACGTTTATCATTGTTTGAGCTGTGGGCAGTATTATTTAAAGTTTGTTTCTTTTAATTGGTGTAAAATTTGGTTTTGTTAGATTCACTAATTTACTGGGAAAAAGATTCTTGTACTTCGTACATTTCTTCAGCATATTCAATGGCTTATTACAAATTAAATCTTTCCTATCGATCACATTCAATCATTCTTTAGATTAGATCGAAAACACTAACAGATAAATTGTTTTCAAGATCAGTCGAGTATATTTATCTGGCTTTTTACATTTTTTTAGAAAGAACTTCTTCAACAACTTGACCTTATTGATAAGCTGAATTGAGAGGCTCTAAAAGGCTCAGAGAAAGAATGGCCATTCCAAGCTAAAAGATGGCACATTTTTCATCATCAATCATGTAAAAATCTGCCATTTTTTATGGAGAGTAATAGATGTTCTTCTTAAAAGTATATCTATTTTCAAAATCAGCAATAAATGGATCCACTATTTTAATAATTCCTTCCCCAAATAACAGGATATTCTAAGTTGAAATAAACATAGTTCCAAAGTGTTAAAGATCCGCGTCTTTGTGTTCTTCTAAACTATGTTCCCTCGTCAGCCAAAGAGAACTCAAGCAGCTATAAAGAATGTTGCAGATATCAATATAACTAAAATATTTGCTGGAAAAACTAGTGTTTTGGTGATTGGGATTGAAGTTTAATTTTCTTTAGTTCATTTACTTGCAAATATTGAGGAGGGAATACTAAAAAATGAGATGAAGTTTATACGAAGTTGAACATAAATTTTCTTATTTTTCTTAAATAATGCGTAGTAATTTCAATATTTACAGATTGCTTTCCATACTTGTTTTGTATTTATTAAAGAACGCTAGTTTTTACAGATGCTTTTCTCTTGCAGTTGTCACATAAGTTTTCATCATGTACTTCTCTTTGTGGTTCTACTTCTTCGAAAGAATTGTCCTACAGTCAGTTGAATGCTAGATGTTGTATTCAGACAGGAGAGCTGTTGGTTGATTTGATGCGCCCATTTTATTTGAATTCCTGTTTAATTTCAATACGTTATAAATTAAATTGCAGACATGCTGAAAAACAGGAACACTATCAGTTACAGCAAAGTCAACAAAAGACTCATCCGTCCTCAATCCTCCGGAATCTGCTTTCAAAGAAAGCCTAGAGCGTCTCTTCAAATCAATCATATCATTAATTCCCTCTAAAAAAATGTCAAAGAGTTAAAGAATTATTGCAACAAAAAGGAATAGACCGATAAAATAGTTCTGAGCCATGATAAGTCGAAAAGTGGCTTTAGAACAAGAAAATTATTGCAGAGAAACGCCAGTCAGAGTAATCTGCAAAAGCATATTTCTGATAAAAACGAATAAAAGATTGAGGATAAGAGTTTGACTGATATTTTTGAGATAAGGAGCTTTTTTCAGAAAGTAAATGGAAGAGAAACTAATAATGTTATCTAACTATATGAATTTTACAAGAAAAATATAGAGAAAAGAGAGAAAAGCACGAGGATAATGGCTTCAATAGATATGTCCAATCCCAATATGGGCCTATCCATCGATGTGTATTTATTATGCTATGTAGAGGCAAATAATCATTACTAAGACACGATAATGGTTGGTACAATAAAAAGGAAATTATTTAAACTTCAAAAATAGAAGAAAAACAGGAAGATATCAGCAAACTATAGAGCGTCCAGAAGATATCAATGAAAAAAAGTGATAAGCCAAGTCAGCTGGCCGCTGAATTGCTGAGTAAGGGATACTACAATCTGAGTAATGTGGCTAATTTACTAAACAACAAAAAATATAAATTGACCAGATAGAAATAAGAATCTTTTAAAATGCATCAATTGGTCAAGGAAAAGATCATCAGTGCCAAAGATAATCAGAGAGAAGCCAATAAATAAAACAACCAAAATCTTAATAACCACAAAATAAACAAATAAATCTAAAAGGAAGATATCAATGAGTCAAATCATGTCTTGTCAAAGGCTAGCAAACTTATATAAGAATAAAAAAATTATTCAGCAAAGAGATCATCAATATCATTCAAATAATCAAAAGAATCAAGATAATAAAAAAATTCCAATAACAAGAAGATTGGGCAATAGATTTTTGTTCCGCCCTGTGAAAACATTTTATAAAATATTTTAAACAGATAAAAGCTATCATAAAAGAAAGAATAATGGTTTGAAGATAAAAATGTTAAAAAAAGCAAACTTTAAGAGCTTTCGGAGTCTCCAATAATAAAAAAAAGCAAGGAGTTTAAAGAATCAAAATACTATGTCCAGCCAATCCCGAAAAAGGTGACTGACCTGTTAGATGAATAATCAATAACATTGAAATCGGATTCGAGGATAATCGATATGGATTTATTTCCTTTTGATTTATGAATAATATTTATTATCAATTAATCAATCAATCAAGCCATTTCGACAAACTCTAATGCATATTCATAAAGTACTGGTTGTTCAACGCTTCTTTAGATATATATTTTTTTGCACTCATTTTCTGTGTTTTTGAGAGAACCACTAACTTTTTTGTTAGCTATATCTTTTCAGTTTGTTCTATCTTGAGTTGACTGCGCATTTATTCTATTACTTTGATGTACATATTGATTAGATAATTCTATTATTAAATATTGCTGGCAATTAGCTCCTTATTTTTGTTGAACTATATCAGCTATTGCTCGATTTGCCTTGTTTAACTAAGATAGTTTTCACTCTTTTTTCTTGAAAGTTTTCTTTAAACACTACAGTTTTTTTAGATGGTTTCCTACTTGTTGATTTACATGCACATTTTAGTTATATTTTAGTTTATCTACTCCATATATGTCTTTTAATTTTCGATTAACTGATTCAACTAATTTAATCCAATTCTACCTGCTTGACGCGATGCTCAAGCTCATCACGTTAGTCATTAAGAGTTTGCTGCTTGTTTTAAATAACTTCAAAGATTGTTAGCTATTCATCTTTGACAAGTGGTTTAGTTTAATTTAGCTTTTTATCAATTGACTTCTTTTCCATAGGACCTTTTTCTCTTGATTTTCGCTAATATGATAACATCTCTGTTGATTTTTAGCCAACATTACTATTAAAAGATATCCTTGATGGCTCAGTTTCAAGGGTTGCTAACCTTTTTAATATCTCACGGCTTTCGTTAGTCTTTAAGTTTTTATATTTGATTTTTAACTCCGTACCGACAACAGGGATAAATTATGAAACTTGTTTCTTTTTCTTATGCAATTAGTGGTGTATTTGGTGGGGAAGCAAAGTCTTGAAATTTTATTTTTGTGTTTTATCATATAAATCTGTTTTATTTACCAACTTTTATTTACTTTTACTTTTGTTAACTCCCTTCGCGTTTTTAGCATAATTTTCGTTGACATCGCTTTTCATCTTCATCTTCACCTTCTCTTTTGATTTTGATTTATCAGCAACCAGCGTGCTGTATTTAATCAAATTTTTACAGTTTGTCCTTGATTAGTTTTTCGCTATTAGTTTTTATTTGCTTACATTTTTATGAACTTTAGCTAATGTTTTATAACTATTTTGAGTAATTTAACTCATTTTTTTATCAGTGGTTAGTCCACTCGAATTCAAGGTTGTCTTTTTGGGTACTTTTAAAGTATTAGTACAATCCGTGAGGTTGCAATTGTTGTATGGCTCCTGCAGCTAAACATCTTTAAAGAGTGATTATGAGTCAGTACTAAAGATACAATTGCTGATAGCAGGTTCATGCTTCTGAGTGTTTCTATTTTGCAATAAATTTTCGATTCTACTTTTGAGCTGATAATCTAAATTATCTTGAACTTCCTTGTCCCCGATAAGTTCAGTTAATTCATCAAATAATTTGTCGTAATTATTGCACATGGTTCGTTAAAGCTATAATTTTAAATGATTAAGTTAATTAAGATAATCATTACAAATGAACATCAATCTTTAATGCCGAGTTTATTGATAAATATAATTGATAGATATTTCTGGAATTATCATTGAACATTTCTCAATTGGGAAATAGATGGGAATTTCGACTCAGCAGAATTATGGAACCTCGCTTGACTCGATTTGCTTTGTTACATTCATCACAGTTGTAGCTATTACGCTATTGCATTTTTATTGCACAATTTCGATGAAAACGGTGAGTGCATGCCAATTGTAAAGAATCAGCCTTTTTTAATGGCCTTTTGCAGATCGAGCAGTCTTCATCTATCTTTTTAACCATCCTCATCGAGGGCTATCTCCGAACTAATATCTTTGGCAATTGTTTAATCATTTCACTCTTAGATGGCTGTTCTTATTTTGTCTCTTACAAGCTATTAGTAGTTCCTTAGCCAATATAACTGAGCTATTTGATTGATTCTTTAGGAGATACAAGTATACTACTGGTCACTTCGTAATTCTTCTCTTCAACTCTTGAGTAATTGGTGGGCTCCTGATCTTCCTGAGCAATATCAGATACAAAATCTAAATTAATGACTTCTTTCTTGAGATTGGATCTCGTGGTGGAATCTGCTTTCTTTTTGATGGTTGAAATTTCATCTAATTATTGGATTTCATCCTGAGAGATCCTTTTCTTGAGATCTGTCTCTCTTTGAATTAGTTTATTTTTCTTCTGCTTGCTGTCAATCGAATGCTATCTCTTCAAAGGTCTCTCCTCATGTTTATAGCTATCTGGTACACTGTTAGTTTTGGGATGACCCTCCCCGAAGAATCGGTTCATGATGGAATGCAGCATAACTATTATGAATCTAAGGCGATGTCTTTTGCTCAAGTTGGTCAATATTTGATGAATATTATATAGTGTATCAATTTCAAATATATTTACGATTGATCATGAATACTGACTGAGTATGTTCATGTCAGCCAGGAGCTAAGGATCAAAACTAGGCGAGTATGCTGCTGAAGAAAATTTGAATTGAGTGGGCTATAACTATTATGCACCGACAACAGAATATTTCATATCTAAGTTTTGCTCGAACTTCATTGGTTAAGCGACTACTTATTTATTTTTTGTAATTTGATGAGGAGATGACTGTTGTGGGACAATGATGTTGCTCACTGCATTTCGTCCAAATTCATCATCATTTTAAGGCGAATTTTCAATGTTATTTGAAAAATTTTGACTGTACACAGGTTATTCTTGCTGGTTGTACTGAAAACTTTGATTGTAAGTATAGTCGCTGCCTTGGGTAGTAGGTACAGTTTCATAACTGTTGAGCTGTCTGGCAATGGGCACTGATTCATAGCTATTCTGTTAGCGGACTGGTGAGACATTATTTTGGTTGTTTTCCGAAGGTTTTTTAAATGATCTATATTAAAGATATCTTACGGTGAAAATTATGAGCCCAGCTTGGTAGCTGTTGGCGAGCCAATTTATCTCAATTTTTTCAAAAAATCATCAGAGGACTTCCCGTCATCAATGTTGAAATTAGCCTGATAAGTACTGGTCGGAGCAGCTTATTTTTTTTTGAAAGATTAGAAATGGTTGTCTGAAGGGCCATATGTGCTGGGATTGAAAGATACGCTGATATCTTCACTCTAGTTACCGCCATATTGATAAGTGGGGATTTGGTAGGAAGGCGAACTCGATGTATTATTTTCTCTGAAGTTATAAATTTGCTGTGGCTAAAATTGAAGATTTGGAGACTTGTTTTCAATCGAAGGAGATTGTACTTTATTTTCGTTGGATTAAGCTTCACTAACAACTTGTTTAGCCTTATAGCTACCAGTGTTTAAATAGGAATTAATATCGCTAAAATTGAAAGTTGGTTCCTCTGACTGCACAATCGTAGGATTCTTTTCTTAGTTTATTGCATTCACCGAGTTGGAGGCAAAGTCATTATTGTTATGTATGTTAAACGCATAAACATTTGAAATAGGCTCCTGTTGGGTAAAAGTAGTATTTTTTTCATTACTTATCACTCCAATCGAATTGCTGGCAGTATTATTCGCATTGCTTCGTTAGACAGCTCCATTAAACTAATTCACAGAAATAGAACCATTTTTTTGAGATGTTTAATTAATTGGCACATTTTTTAACTATTCCGGAGATTTAACTGAGGAGTAAATATACGTTGGTACTGGAACCTCTCTTCTCAAAGCCGAGGAATCTAGACTTGGTTGATTTACTTGTGTTTGTATAACTTGTTGTGGCTGAGTATAAATAAATCCAGGTGGTGGGACTTGTTGAGGAAAAGATTGAGGATGCTGTTCGAAATGTAATTGTCTCGTTTGAATTGGAGGTTGCTGTGAGACGATCACACTAGGAGGTAGAACTTGATTTCTCACTACAAACTGCCTATTCTATGATTGAATTATTGGAGCAGTTTGTACAATTCTCTGTTGCTGACCGTATGGATTAACCACTAACTGAGGAGGTAAGGGTTGATTAAAAATTTGTGATCCTTTTTGACTCGAAGTCTTTGAATCTCTGACGACTTGAACTACTGGTGCTCTTCCACTCCTGATTATCGGTATATTTTGTCTAATAATTGACGGATCCACTATTTGTCCTTAACGAATAATTTCACTGCCTCTCATTGGCACAAAATTTACTTGATTGGTAGGAGGAGGTCTTACTGAGGGCTCTTGAAATTTAGTGAAAGACGATGCGAATTGTCCATTGAGCTATCCATCAATCAACTGTGGTCTTTGGAATTGCTGGATAGGCTGTTGCTGTTGCTGCTGATAATTATTTGGGATGAAAATGGGTTTTTAAATTGTAGTTTAAACATATTTGGAACTATCTCGATTCCTATTGGCAATGGCAGAAATTCCACCCACCCTATCGATGCAGTCTAACTTGGGAGGTATTTCTCCTCGGTTGTATTCGCGAATAAATTGATCAAGCTCCCGAATAGCAGATTAAAATTTTAAACTATCCGCGTTGCGATAGAGATAGTTGCGGACTGAAGGAATGTTATTTTGAAGTTGATTCTGATCCATATTTCTATCAATTAAATCGATTAGCCCTCTCACCATAATTTCCTCGGTAATAGTGGATCCTCCAACCGCAAAACTCTTATCAAAATGTTAATTCATCCAAACCTTGACAACTCCATTGTTGTTGATGCCAATGTACTCCTCTTCAACTGAAAAATAGCCCACTTCTCTAGATAGTTACTGGAATCCTCGAAGAGACTGATTAAAAAGGTGAAGATAATCAGGAAAGGGAATATGTTAGATGTCTGATAAACGGATGGGTATAGTTTATAGGAACAATTTCTGGCGGTAAGTTGATGAACAAAAATCTCCCTGCTCTTGGTTTTGTAAGAAGAGAGCTGCGACCAAATGAGCACTGTTTTTGCGAAGGTAGTACATATCTTTTTACCGGTTAAATTGATTTTGATTTTCAGGGAAAAGTTAAAACTGTTCGACCTTAAGGTTGGGATCATGCCGATTAACCCACAATCTATCATTCAAATTGCCATCCAGCAGGTCCCAATCTTACTTGCGAAACGTCTCACCAGCATCATCACTATGATATCCTCCCATCAACTAATTATTTATAAGATATTATCGTTAATAGATAGTCAGACATTGTTTAAAATTCAAAATTATACAGGAGCTTACTTGACAGTTAGTTATTATATGGATAATGTTGGAGAAGAAATCAATGGGCAAATCTTAGGATTTCATCAATGTTATGATACTCTGCCTATTTTTGAGACCATAGATTGTCGGTTTCGCTGTTTATGGTTCGCATTTTAAGGAGTAAACGCCTCAACTCCTCGTTTTCACGTTAGAGGGCAATAGAATATTGATGTCTTTATTGTAACTTCTGATTCTGTTAGGACAATGCTTGTATCTTAAAATTCAGCTCATTCAGAATGGTGTTGTGACGTTCACTTATTCCTTTTTATCCTTTTTATAGATTACTGATGGTTTTTTTCAGTTCTTAAATTTCACTTGATCTTGATTAAAGGACCGACTACAGTTGTCGCTTTGCTTCTGTATTTTCTTTGTGGTTGTTGTGGCTGTTGCTGAGAGATTATTAAAGTGTTGATATTTCTTTGTTGAGAATCTGTAGTTCTGATTGATGTGCTTTTAGCTGTAAATCGCATTGAAACTGAGCCTCCTTACTTTTTTTACCAACTTCAAACTCAAGCTTACTTATTTTTTGCCTTAACTCCCGATTTTACTTGCTTAAATTTTAAAGTTCTGCCGCCAGTATTGACTTTTCTTTACGTTCAAGTTGAATCTGACTTTCATAGTCCTTTATGTAGACACTATTGCTGCTCTCTAAGCTGGGCTCAGAGTTTATTCTCAGTTCATTCCCTTCTTGAGATTTCTCTCTACGATTCTTCCTTAAGTTTTTCTTTAGCTTTTAAATGGATTGATTGAGGTCAGATTCATTTTCTTTGAGTATTTTAACTTCCCTTTCCAATCTCTCGATTTTGTCCTGCAAATATTGATTTTCTGTCAACAATTTTTAATTCTCCGCTGTTTTTTCCTCCAAATCTCTGTTGAACTCGGATATTTTCTAAATATATTGAGCAGTACCTGTTCCAATTCTTGCTGCACCTGGAAGGGTTCATTTATTTTAGGTGAAATAACATCATCAATTTCAATTACGGGTTTCTTCTCAAGATCCTTTAAGCGATTCATAATGCCTGAAATAGTTTATTGCAGTATTTTGCTCTGTGGATCGACTGGATTTTTAGTGAGTAATTCGGTGACAATTCTGACCTCCTGCTCCTTCTCCTCTTTGATTCTTTCTTTCTGAAAGGTTTGGAACTGTTCCAAAAGCAGTCCATAGCGTTTATCCTTTAATTTGACTTCGTCATGCAAGGCTGCCAATGAGTTTTTCAGGTTTTTATCTGCTGAATCCTAATGTATGTCCTTTAATTTAAGTAGTCTGTTAATTTCAGCGTTCTTGTCCTTCTCCATGATCTAGTGCTCCCTCTTTTCTCTTCTAAACTCAATTTATAAATTCATATATTTGTCCTTCTCCATTCTGATGAGTTAATCATAGTTTCGCTTTTCGTCCAGCATCTTCCTGAGTTATTGCTAGCAATTGGCCAGACTGCTTTCCAAATATTTTATTTTTTATTTATGACTGCTCGTTGAAGACAGCAGAGTTTCTCTTTCTAGTTCCAAAATTCTCATTTCTTCCGAGTACTACTTCTCCTTCTTTCGAAGCAAACGATAGGAGACATCACTCTCAGTTTCTGACTTGTTCTGATTCTGCAATTTAAGTTAATGGATAATCTTCTTGAACTCCATTTCATTGTGTAGCAGCTCTTCAATTTTGCGCATGCTGTTCTCCACCATCGCCTCCAACCGTTTCTTTTAAAGTTCCAGAATCTGAACTTCCCTTCCAACTGGCTCCTTTACTTTACTCATTTTGCTCATTTGCTGTTGTTGCATTTCATGTTCTGAGCTCATTCGCGAACTGGAATGAAGAGAGTTCGTTTTGCTGGCCTTAGGAGTCACGTAATCTGTGGTTATCTTTTTGATCTATTCATACTCGCTTCTTAGATCCTTCAGTTTTTCAATTTGCTCAGATTTTAACTTACGAAAGCCTGTCTCCAAACCTTTGACCTGGCTCTCTTCAGTGCCAAGTTGCCGAAGTTCCTCGTAGGTGGGATCGTAAGAGGCTGGTTATATCTTCTGATTTTGTGCGTATTTTTGGAAGAGTTGGTGGGCGACATCTTCGTGATAGGAGGGAGTGCTTCCAAAGTGATCTATTTTGATGGATTCGTCAATCTGAACGTTGCCTTGCTTCATTCAGTTGATAATTCAAATTAAAATGGATATATCATCAAAAGTGCTGGATTATAATTTAAAGGTTATAGTCGTCATCATCTTCCAATTTTGCTTACATCTTATTGGAAATTCTGAGATGCAAGTTAACTAAGTTTATTTAGTGAACAACTCAAATAATTAATATTTCTATTATTAGGGAGCTTTATTTAATTGGCAATTATCATCTTTTGAGCTTCACTGAAGACATTAATTCTTTAAAGCTGGGATGCTGTTCGCCTTTTTAGTTGTAGCTTACACTCAACAGTCCGAAATAATGCCCCATAATCAAGTTCCATTCTTACAACTCATCTAGCATTTCAATCTTCTCGATTTTTAGACGTTCCAACTTATCAATGCATTCATAGTAACTACTTAGCAATTAAAGTACATCTGCTGCATGGTGAATACTTCAGTACGCTTAAACCCCGCATTCACATATCGATCTTTTTGATTACTCAGCTCAGGATATTTGTATATACCCACTAGGGGGCAGCCTCGAGCCGCGAAATTTTTTACCATCAACTATCCGAAGCGGTCATTTGGGTTATACATCTCATAATCGAAGAAAAAGGCGAAGTCGAATCGTTTGCTGATGTAGTTAACCATTTAATCGACTCGATCCGCATCAATGTAACTGAGAACACATTCACTGTATAAAAAAGTTGGTAGTGAAGGATCTATTTTATGGGTGTCAATGATGGACTAAATCTGTGAAATATCGGACAGGTCGCAGGCTGCCAATACGTATCCATCCCCTAAAACGAACTGGTGTTGATGCTCTGTATAATAGTAAATGAACAGGATATCACAGGTTTTAAATTTAGTTTTTAGAAAAGAGCGCCTAGTTTTTTAGAGTGGTTAATCTTTCTAATCTTTTTCTTCACGACACTCTCGAGGTCTAACTCAACAAATCGAAATTTCTTTGTTATATGACCTTCATCCATCAGGTTAAACCATAAAGTTTCGAGACCACAACCAAGAGATACTATTTGAACATTTTCTCCTGAGTTATTCAAAATTTACCATGCTCAATCATGCTTTCGATAAGTCTTCGGACCATATACACTCTTGCCCAATAGCCTCGATGAATGATAATATCGCGTTTTCCGCGGTATGGAGTAAACTCCTCAGCATATTTGTCGACGAAATATCCCTTTTTAATTGCAGATCTAAATAACATTCACCTTACATTTTGGAAGCGAGTGCCTCCTCGTTCGTGTCCTCCACCAGCAATTCGTCTTATCTCTGCATATAACCAATCTTATCTAAGTAAATATTAAACTATCATCATTTCATATAAAGAAAAAATAGAAATGGCTTTATTAATCTATTTGCCATCTTTTGCAATCCAACTAATAGTTGCTGTAAAAGATATATTCTTGGATTAATTCTTATTTAGTTAAGTGAAAAATACAATCAAAGCTTAGCATTATTTATGATAGTCCTAATTCTACTGCTTTTCATTTGCGGACCAGCCAAAATATTCGACTTAGAATTGCTAAGTATAAATAGTTTTCTTTCGATGTTCAGCTGTTGCTTGACTGAAGAAAGAGTTCTTTCTCTATTTACACTGCGCTGATGTTCGCTCTCTATACTTGATGGGGAACTCAAAACATTTTTGACCTTAATTGGATATACAGTCCTCCTGATGCAATTTAATTCTCCAATGTCCAGAACAGGTATTTTCTTAGACTCACGAACTCGGATATGCTTCTCTGAAGACTTCCAATTTTTAAATATCATTTCTGAAGTGTACCTTTTCATGTTGGAAGTGTATTTTTTACTCTGCTGTGATTTTAACTGAAGGAAGGGATTACTTTATGCGTACTCCATCCATGGCTCAATGGTTTCACTCTATTCGGCATTGTTTTTTATCTTTTTACTAACAACAAAGACTTCCTCGAATTTGTATTTGGGTGATGGGTGATCTTAGTTGACGCTATTCTGCCTTTCCAATTTTATTTAATTCATAAATTAGATACAAAAGTTAGATAAGTGCATATTATTACTGTGGATACTTAAATCAGTGATACACCTGAGATGGAGAGCCTTTCCATATCATTTTTATCCACTCTAACTTGCGTGGGCTCACACTCTTTCCCTTCCAGTTTATTTTGGTTTCGTAAGCGCTCGGGGCTGGTCTTTACTCAATGATCATCTTTTTCTTTGCCCTCATGTAAGGAAACCTAGCATCACTTCCAAAACCATTTTTTATCTGTTTCTCACGTGGTGATAGCTTTTCAAGAACTGAGAATGACCTATACTACTGACTCAAAGGGGAATACGTGCCAGGCGCTGGTTTTATTTTTTATCTCTTTGTAAGAATATTATTCCATTGAGAATGCTTGGCAGTCCAAGTTTTCCAATCTCCTTTACTACTTTTCAGTTTATCCACCTCATCATGTGGATTATAAAACCCTGCCCCAGGAACAGAATTGCTCACAAAAGCCGTATCCTCATAGAAATATCTCTTTTATCCTTGGCTTATTTTTTTTCCTTGGTTCTTCTCCAGCAATTTGTTGATTTAATCTATCGATTTTTAAAGAGAATAAGCAGCCACTCCTGGAATTGGATGCATTTCCAATGTTTTTTCCAATCTTTCTAGATAAGTATATTTTTTTGATGATCTCGCTTCTTTCAATAAATCGCCTTCTAACTCTATTTTTTTACTGTCCCATGGCTTTTGGTCAATATGTTAAACTAAATCATATGATTTTTACCTGAAGGAATGTTCTTGGCTACTTTGAGATCATAATCCATATAAAATCCACGTTTCGTAACGTAAAAATCATTGACTTTAACTCCCTTCTTTTGAGATGCGTAGACACGGTCACGAGTAATTTACTTGTAGTCATTGTGAAGGGCTGGCACATCATATTACAAAATATTCCAAGGAATATTTGAATGGTGATCGTAGTTATACATTGTCCTGGGTGTGAGTTCAACCGATGCAGATTCAGGATTGTCCATTGTCGAATAAATTTAATAGCTTTTAGTATCAAAGATAAAACATATAGTTTTATGGTGTCGATTTACTTTTCCATAATATGGATAAATAACTCAGCCCTATAACTTCTATCCAATGAAAAGAATGAATTCTCAAGTGAGGTTATTATGATTTGCATTTGTATTTATAAATAAAGCTAATTTATTAAAATTTAAATTTGATGCCTCTTGATTAAAGATAAAAACAATAAAACCGCACTATGACCAACCTATAGAAATTTTTATCCTCCTATGGCAACTACATTACTGATAACGCAACTATTAACATGGATGTTGATAGTATACTCCACGATATGGCAACCAATATACCATAACCAAACACTGATGATGAGGAACTCGTTGATTTGTATCGTCGAGGAAGTGGATTAAAGAAATAAATATCTCTTGACATTATGGGAAAGCTTAAAAATTTGAAGGAGGACAAACTGTATGAAACAGCAGTGTTTGTCTAACAACTTAACTTTCAACTCAACAAAGAATACGAAGATGAAATTAAAAGAGGAATTGCGATTGGCATATATGGTAAAAATATTAATAAAAACAACAACATTAAATGACCTGATTGATATCATTATTTAATAATATTATTAGATTGAAATGAAATGGAAAGATTATATTTGCAATGGGCTTATTTCCTGTTGTTATTTATATTCATGCTATTTATTTTTATTGAAGTCCTGAATAGGAAGAAATAGATTTGCTGATCGATTCTATGATTAATATAATTAAAAATAATTAAAATAAATGGTAAATGCATGTTCATTAATGGTTTGCTCAATTTTATCGTATTATTTTTAAAAAATATTCGCACATTTTCATAAAAGACATTATAATTGACAGTTATAATTTAAAATTACATTAATGAACGCTTCCGCCAATGGCCTGAGTGCTTCCAAGCCAGGATAGCAAAAAAACCATTAAATATCTTAAATTATTGTCACTAAAGCCCAGGAAATGATAGTGCCTTAAGATCAAAATCCAGAGGATTAAATATAAATGGAAGTCAAAGCAGGGAAAAGGTTGGTTAAAATAATTTTGGTGACTAGTGTAGTGGTAATTCCTTTTTTAGCAGTGGCAATAGCCTTCTTGGTTTAATATCTCTTATCTGGGACCAAATAAATCAGTCGCTCTCAGCTTTAGTTTGATGACAAAAGCCGTCTTTCAATAGTTCGTACATAAATTAGATAAAATAATGTCTTTAGTCCTGACCTTTATCTCCTACTGGATATAATGGTATCTCATCAGTCAAATTAAAAACGTCGCCTTCAAGGACAAGAAGAGACAAGCAACTATTATATCAGTAGTTATTCTCCTTAGACTGGGGTCACAGTTAGAATATCACCAGATGGTAAAACTGGTATATTGGTTAACATGCCTGTTATTATCAATCACTATCTATAAACAAGTTAATAAGGACAGTAATTTATGGATTCATCTCCAAGTGATGCCCAGTCATCGGAAAGAGTCGCCTCTGAGGAGGAAATATTATAAACTATGAACGCTGCATTTAGTGAGGCCCTAGAGAACTTTACTAATGGTCAGATATAATTTATCAATATGACTATGGTTAATTTCAAAATTAGCCCAACTGGACTTCTCTAATTTGATGATAATGTCATTCCAATTCGATTGTTAGCTTCTTAACAAACTCGTAAACTCTTCATAGGCTCAATAGGAAAATTTTTGGGAACTGTCGCCACCAAAGTAGCTGGTGTAGTAGTTGATGCTGTTCGCCAAAATACACCTCTCATTGGTAAAATCGTAGATGGAGTAATTAGTGGGGTTGCAGGGCAAGGATTTGGCAATCTCTTTAGTGGGCTTATGCAAGGAATGACATTTGGAAATATAATTGGTACTGCCGCTCAGTCCATGCTGAATGCTTGCATTCCCCAAGGAACCTTAAAAATAAGCTGCTCTCTTAACTCTGTCTCAGGTGTGCTGATGCAATTTGCAGGCAATGCTTTTCAGTCAATAACAAACACTTTAATACCAGACTTGGGGAAAACTATCGGAGGATTTATGTCAGGAAATTCACCGATGAATTTTAGTGGAGATCTGATGAAGATGATCCCTGGAGGGGCCTTGCAAGACTTTGCATTTGGAGCAGTAAGTAGTTTTATAAACACAAAACCGTTCTTTAGATGATTTTAATGAAAGTTTAAGTCTTTTAATTTATTTTGTTTTACCGAGCTAACCTTATTTTAAGTATCTTCTTCTCTTGGCAAAAATTATTATTTATCTCTCCTAATTATCTATATTTGAAAGCAAGATTATTATAAGTTGACACTAACGATAATATTTAAATAATTACCATATGAAAATCTATGACTTGAAAATGAAAGCAAAAATGTTATAAAAATGGCATTGATTAGGAGATATCGCATCACTATAAATTGATGCTTACTCAAATAAGCGAGGTATTTTATATATTTATACTCTGCCATATTTATTACTAAAGTAATTATTCCTTACTTGAGTTTTAATACTAAGAATATGGTGTCGGCAAGAAGAGTTCCATCCAAGTTATTTCTTCATTATGAGTGAAACCAAAAAGATACAATATTTTAATTATCTCATTTAACATTGATATTCCAAAAAAGTATTTTATTTTTGTAAAAAAGTATTTTAGATAATTTACATATTGAATGGCCAAATAAAAGTAATTAATATTATGTCAACTTAGAATACTCAGGCCAAGCTGGACAAATTACAAGAGTAGTTAGCAATTCTGAAAAAAGAAGTTTCCAAATTAGATCAAGAATTATTAAAGTAAAGGGAAAATGCAAAATTAATAAAAAACCCTGCACTTTATCAATAAGGCAAAATGAGAATATTTCGCAGTTATCTTGACAGTTTCGAAACTGCTGATCTAAAAGCCAAGATACCTCATCAAGAAAATAGTTAGAATATCATGATTGTTGGCCGTATCTCTGCCGGAAAATCATCATTTATTAACTATTTTTTCAACACGAAAGAGGATGTTGGAGTTGGTGATACTACCCCAGTTGCTCATTGCGTATATTAGTATAAGAAGGAAAATGGTAAAATTCTTTATATTTGGGATACGCCGGGTGAAAATAAAGGATTTAATATCAAAAATCGTTAAACCTTAGAATATTTCTTATCTGCTGACAAAATATTTATTCTATACGAAAAAAGCATTTAAGTTAATCTTGATATGATAAAGGTTATTATGAGACTGCAACCAAAAATCACTTGTGTCATTCGAACTCATTGTGATGGAATTCAGCCAACTGATTCTAAAAATCTCAAGCAAATCATAGCAGAAGATGAATTTTTTTTAAATTAGTATGGTCTATATCCTCGCATGTTTACAGTGGCAGTAAGGAAAAAAATTAATGGCAAATTTGAAAAACTTCCTATGACATATCTCGATAATCAAGCCGTTTTCAAACAATTGATAAGTTGATTTGCATATTTACGATAAATATTGTTAGAGAGAGGTTTTATTTTTGAAAACCCTTATCAAAAATAGAACAGTTTAATAATTGATAGTCCATGATAATTTAAAGATGGAATTGCTAAATCTGTTGTAATCTAACTTTGATCATTCCATTGATCACGTACGCTCATTGGTGGTTGCCTTGTTGTAAAAAGCTATAAGAAGCTGTTTCTCTTATTTTGTAAAAAAACAAAAACTTTGTGCTGCTGAAGTCTATCCATTACTAGTATACAAATTTCTCCTCATTGCTAGATTTGTGATTGTGATTGTCCTACCGAAGTGGCTGTTCATCTATCTTGATAAAAAGTGAGTAAATTTGGTGCTATTCTCAGAGTAGGAGTTATCTTTAATTAGAAAGTATATAAAATTTAGTAATTGGTTTGAAAAAAAGAAATGTTGCTATTTTATAAAGAATGTATATTGTTATTGACTCAACTTTTAGAGAAACTATTCGTACTCTCTGATTTTTTATTTATTTTTCCGGAAAACCTCCTGCATTGACGATATAAATTTTAATATTCATTTACAAAATGGAAAACAGTTTTTATTGTTGATCTAATTTATTAATACTTTTGTTGATTATTCTTCAAAAACAATCAACTATTTTTTCCTTATAAGTAAATATTAATTATTAACAATTGCCGATAATTGCCAAAAA
>Ga0302280_1001431_pt1 | contig 19709 bp, 22 predicted proteins | sample III_Fen_E1_1_FD_198771 | JGI IMG/M metagenome (GOLD analysis project Ga0302280, IMG submission 198771) | Peat permafrost microbial communities from Stordalen Mire near Abisko, Sweden - III_Fen_E1_1 | ecosystem: Environmental > Terrestrial > Soil > Wetlands > Permafrost | place: Sweden: Abisko... | reverse complement strand
ATAAATATGTTTCCAATTTTAATTCAAAATTTACTGATTCCATACAATCTAGAGGTACAAGTTTGAATACAGGAAAAATAATAAAAGATGTTTTCATTAAATTCAGAGAAGATCTCATGAATATACACCCATTCTTAAATTCAAATACTTATAATCAAGAATATTTTGAAACAGTAATATCAAGTTTTGAAGGTAATCATATGTCATTTTATATTCCACCAGTTCAGTTATTGGAAGCATGTATGAAAGATGATAAATTGAGACCAATTTTAAATCTCAGAGAACCTGCTTTGAAATGTGTAGATACAATATGCGATACAGTCATAGAATTAATACAAAATATACCAAAACATGAAGAATTAATGCAATTTCCACCACTAGCTAAACATATTACTACTATTATTGTTGAACGAACCATAACTGACCTAAAAATGAAAACAAAACTCAAAGTTCATGATGCATTCAAAGATCAAGAATCATATATTTGGACTGATGATGAAGAATTTAAAAATATATTAAAGAAAATATCAACTAATTTGGATATTGGAAATATAATAGAATTATTAGAATCATATTTTAAATCAATAAAAATAATTATTAGAGATATAGTACCAAAAATGATTATGAATACTATCATCAGTGAAATTGAAAATGGTTTGTTATTGTTTCTCATACAAAACGTTGTCAATGAGGATAACATTGTATTATTAAAAGAAGATGATGAAATCGAAAAACAAAGAACTTATTATACAGATTTGAAAGAAAGAATTGCAGCTATTAAAAAAATATTCAATGGAAATAATTGATATTAAAAGTACTTGATATGTTTATTTATTATTATTTTCATTATACTTATTATAATGGATCAAACTCAACCAAATATTTGTTCAAGATGTGATAAAAAGAGTTTAACTGATAAACCATATTGTGAATCTCACATTTGCAATGGTAAAAAAAACTGTACAAATGAATATAACCATAAATATAAGATTCGAGGAAGAAAGGTATGTTATAAATGTTACGCTAATATTGTATTGAAGATGAGATTTCATTGTATTGAAAAATAAATTAAATAATTGGCAACTTTCATGTGAAGCAAAAGAACTGTGAACATTATTATTACCAATAATTTCAACTTTTTGCAAAATAATACTGCTACCACATATGGAGTATTACTCATATCAACAAATATTAGATAATTTTTTATGTATTTTATTATATAATGGAAAACAAAGAAACAAAAACATTGGAAAATATACCAGAAATAAAAGATATACCAATAGAAACGGAAAAATTAGTTGAGCTCAAAATTCAATCATATGATGTTAAGAAAAGTAATAAAAAATATAAATATGATTCTAGATTGGTTGGCAAAAGAAGAATATTTGATCAAAAATTGCATGATATGTATGATGTGCCAGCGAGAAATGTAATAAAAGAAAAATTAGGAGATTATATAATGGATAATCCAGATATATATAATCAGGATATGATATTTACATGTGATACTTGTAGGTTTAAATATTTGGAAATTCAGGTTATTACCCAATGGAGAGATGAGTATCCTTATAAAAATGTATATGTTTATGAAAGAAAAGCAAAATATGGTAATGATACTTTATATTTGACTTTGAATAGAGATTTAACAAAAGGATTTTTATTTGATAGAAAAAGTTTTGATGGAGTAAAACCAAGAAGATTCATAAAATACAGTAGAGAATTTGTTTATGATATACCATGGAATAAAATACTTCCATTTTGTGTGGAACTATTATCAAGTTATGTTATTGAACTTTATTGAATATCATTTAAATCGAAATTTTCATATTGTTTACTCATTATTGTGTAATCAAAATTTGAAAACATTGCATCAAAATATTTAATTTTAAAATTATTATTATTTGTATATTGTTCATTTAATATATTTAATATCAATGCATTTGATGGCATGTATTTTAAATTGATTATCGATTCTAGTATATGTCTAGATTTATGTGAGTATGATACATCAATACAATATCTGTCTGGTTTTACATCATTATTTTTCAAAAATTCTTTTATTTGTTGTGATTTTACTTTTGGATTAAAAAATAAATTTCTCATTTCGACAACTTTTGGATCTATATGAATAAATTCATACATTGATAAACGTTCAATTGATATTTTATAACAAATAAAATATAAATGTTCATCATATTTTATTCCAAATCTATCAAGATTATCTATTTTAATATTTTGTTGTAGCGCAATTTCTAATATTTTATGAGTTATTAAAAGACCATGAGATATGAATAATTCTATGATATTTTGAACGTTATTTTTTCTTGATATATTTATTACTTTCTCATTATCAGAACTATCATCTGAATCATTATCAGAACTATCATCTAAATCATCATAATAAATATATGTATGATAATCTGCATTTGATATAAATATTGCAAAAGTTTCTTCATCTGGTATTATTTTGTAGCTTAACAAATAATTAATATTTTCCATACTACATGTTCTTTGCAATAAATTATCTAAACATTTTTTTGTTGGAGTAAAATTATATTTGTTGATAAATGCCATTATATTCTTTTCATTATTTGCAAATATTAAAAATGATATTTCCAATAATTTTGGAATTTCGTCTATGGATGCTTTCAATAGTTCATTTTCCAATATTATCCAAAAATCTTTACCATAATTATTATAATAATAACGATTTGTAAAAATGTGATATAAATGTTCGATTGTTAATTTTACATTAAATTGTTGTAGAATTGTTGGATTAATATATGTATCTATTAATTTAATTACTGATTGAGAATCAAGTTTATTTAATCCATATAAGTTATCATATTTTGTCAATAAGATTGCAAATTCTGCGTTTCTATTATTATTATCAAGTCTAACATTTGCATTGTCATTATTTTTATGTTTTTTATTGTATTTGTCATATTCATATTTATTTACACTGAGCATTCTAGATAGACCAATTGTACAATCTTCATTATCTTCATCACTTGATTCATCAGTTTGCTCATGTTCATCATCAGAATGTCCATACGAATAAACATCAGCAATTAATTTTAACATTGCATCAAAAGTATAAGATTCATTGCTACATTTAGTTATTAATATATTTATTATTGTATTTAAATGTGATGATTTTCTTGCAATTGCATCATGCACGTTTTTTATGATAATATCTGTTATATCAATGTGTTGTATTTTATTTAAAAAGGTTAGATTGCAAATATGTTGTGCAATATTTTGAGTATGTTTATTTAAAAATGTATTACTCATACCATTTATGAATATGTCACATTTTAGTTTAACAAGTCTTAAACATTCATCATCATTTAAATTAAATATTTCATCTATCAATATAAATATATGATCCATATTTTTTCGTAATATTTTAGAAGATGTTTCACATACAATTAATATTTTATTTATTTTAGTATGAGTGTAAATTTGATTTTTCAAGATTATATCTATTACTTTTGTTCTTAATATCACATCATGAGATTTTTCGTATTTACCACCAAGTTTTCTTTTTTCCATTGTTTCTAAATAACAAATTTTTCTGTATTTACCCAATAACATATCAAATAACTTTTCATTATCTTCATTTGTAAAAACATAATTATTTTCACTTAAATACAAAATTAATTCTGGTAATGAATATTGTTTACGACCAGTTAATTTTTTCAGTCCATTAAAATTACATGAATGGTATTGATGTGGTTTACATTCACAATCAACATTCAAATAGTTCAATTGAGATGATAAATTTGTTTCAGTTAATAATTGTTTGAAATAATTAATGTGTATTTGCATATAATAGTCATTGTAATATATCATATTATTGTATTTATTATTATATTCAATTTTTTAACAATTTATTTTATCCAGATAATAAAAATATTACCATCATAATCACTATCATTATCAATATTCATAATTTGAATATATGGTTTTTGTTTGGATAAATCTGATTTTGCATTGATAGTTGGATCATATATAGATGACGTATAATAACATTTCAATGCATCTTCATAATCTTCGTTTTCTTCTTCAGTATCTCCATTATTAGTTACATGAATAATTTCAATATTATCAAAAGTTATATAAATGCGAATATCAATTCCATTATTTGTCATGTCACATTTGTCACACATTTTAAAATGATCATAGAAATATTTTTTCCATAATTTTTTTTTTTGCGGCCATTTAAATTTTGCGCAAACATCAATCATAATTGGTATTTCACCTTTGTCATATTCTGGATTTTGTTTTTCATCAGATTCCTCGGAATCTTCCAAAGTTAATTCTGATTTGGAATCTGATCCTGAATTATCCAAAGGTATGTAATCATCATCTGAATTATCATCTACTGATGATTTTACAATCTTAATATCATTCTTGCCCAAAATATCATTGAATTCATCTTCTAAATTTTTTGCTGCTTGATCGTTAATATTTTTATTTTTTTCTTTTGATTTTGTATTTTGTTTTAATGGTTCGACTTTTAATTTTTTAGAATTATTATCATCAGATTTTTTGTCTTGTGATATTACTTTAATATTTTTATTTTTTTGAGTTACGTTTGATATTACTTTTTTAATTTTATTTTTTAAATTTACTTTTGTGTTTTTATTTGGGATCAATGGTGTTTTTTTCAATACTATTTTTTTCAATAATTCGGATTCTGATAATTCTGATGGTTCTGACGATTCTTTTGATACTATTTTTTTTAATAATTTTGATGATTCTTTTGATACTATTTTTTTCAATAATTTTGGTGATTCTTTTGGTTGGACTTTGTTTGATTGGTCCTTGCAGTCAGGTGATTCTTTTAATACTATTTTTTTTAATAATTTGGATTCTGATAATTCTGACGATTCTTCTGATGACTCTGAGTCTTTAATAGTATTTTTTTTTTGTTTATCATTTACATTATTTTTTAAAGGTAATTTTTTTGATGATTTAGAATTTTTAATAGTATTTTTCTTTTGTTTATCAGGTGTATTATTTTTTAAAGATGATTTTTTTGGCGTAATACTAATGGGAACTTTTCGTGTATTATTTGATGTTTCATCATCTTCATCTGATAATTTATCATCTGATGAATCATTATCAATTAGAATAGATTTTCCATTTAGTGTTTTTGATATTATATTTGGTGATAAGTTATAATCATTTACCAATTGATTAAATAATTTTGTTCCATCATATTCATATCTATTGAATGTGCTTGATTTTTCTTTCAAGAATTTTTTATTGAATGTTTCTATTTTTGAACAATTATCAGTTTTTATTGAATCATTAAATATATCAGTTATTTTAATGATTGTTTCAAAAAATATAACAGTATTTACATTTATTATGAAGTGATTCATGGTTTTATCTTTGAATACAAAAACTTCATCATCGCAAATACATTTGCATTGACATATACCTGTAATTCCATATCTATTTTTTTGTTTGGCAATAATAAAAATAATATCATGTGTTTTGATATTATAATCTAATTTTGATGCCAACAATGTGAATACTTTATTGTTGGTTACACATACCCTCTTTGTATACTCTGCCCAATGACTATCTATGAAAGTATATATCCAATAGTTAACATTTTTATTTTGTTGCATCATATATCATTATTATAAAAATTATATTTGATATTATAATTAAATCAACTTTTTTATATACTGACATCAAATAATTCCATTTGAATGTGATTATTATTATTCAGCAAAAACTTCAAATTGGTAAAATATGATTTAATATCATTATCTTCAGTGAAACATAAAATAATTGAGGAAACGCATATCATAAAAAAATTTAATAAATTAGTTTGTTTTATTGAGTTGTCTATGGCATTCATAAAATATTTATTTTTATTTGTAATTTTATTAATATTTTGTAAAAAAGTAGTTGAATCAATAAAATTTAATTTTAGAATTTTTGTATTAGCATTGACTATTTTTTCAAAAATGTAAATATCCGGTCGATTTGGTTGATTTTGTGTATATTTTAGTTTATATTTTATAGACATATCTATTAAGATATATTAACAAAATATTTTTTTATAATCTGAATTTATCAAATCATCAATATTTATTCTTATTTGACTCATGTCATCTCTTGTTCTCACTGTAACACAATTATCATTTATTGTTTCTGGATCAATAGTAATAGCATATTTTATTCCAATTTCATCACTTCTTATGTATTTTTTACCAATATTAGCAGCTGATTTATCTGTATATATGTTTAAATTTTTAGATTTTAAATTTGTTATTAAATTATTTGTTATTACATTCATTTTATTTTCATTAAATTGTGGAAAAATCGCAATATGATAGGGTGATAATTTATATGGCAATGATAATACTGGTTTTATTTTATTATCTGTGGAATTTCTTTCCCAATAAGTGTGAACAAGCAATGCATATATTATTCTATCAATTCCAAATGATGGTTCAATAATATTTGGATAATAATCTTCATATTCTATTTTATTGTGAACTTGCAAAATTTGTAACATATCTTTTGTTATTATATACATTGATTCATTTATGCAAATGTAAATTGAATCTTTTACATCCAACAAATTTGACATATTTAATATTTCTTGTTGATTCAATTTACTGAAATGGTCAATAATTGTTGATGTTAATTCTTTATATTTTTCTCCAATAATTTTTTTATTTGGGATAATTTTTAATTTTGCTTCAATTATCGGATTTATTAATTTTCTTCTTGCAGTTAATGAATGGGATTCTGAGTTTGTGGTACTATGCGATTGTAAATCATATGATCCTCTATTTGCCACTCCAACACATTCTAACCAATCATCATTGATCAATACATCTAAATCCCAACATTCCAGAGCATAATGAGCCATTTCAGTTCTCATATGTTGTCTAAATCTCACAAGATCTTTGTTCAATCCAATTGAGAGTGCAAATTTATGAATATTCACCAAAAAATAGGCTATTAATTTATTACTTATTATTTTATTATCAATGGCATCAGAAACTTTCATAATTTTTGTTGGTTTTTTATTTATTTGCATGTTATCATTCAGTAATGGTATTTCATAATTTTTTATATTTTCATAAAAATCATAATTATCATTTTGTGGATCAAAGAAATATTCTATTTCTGCTTGATAAAATTCTCTTAGTCTTGTGTATGGTACAGGTGATATTTCTTTTCTATATGATTTTCCAATTTGTGCGATACCAAAAAATACATCTCTCTTTAAAAAATTTTTAAATCTATTATAATTCACAAATATAGTTTGGGCAATTTCTGGTCTGAGAAAATCAATTCCTGTATCAGTATTTGAACATGCAGCAATTGTACACATTAAATTTCTTGGTTTAACTTGGAGAAAATTATTACTTGGATCGTTCAATACATTATATTTAATAATTTCTTGTTGAATTTTTTCTGCGTTCCATCCATTGACAAGATCAATTAAATCAACCATCCCATTTTCTTTGTAATATTGTTTTAAAATTGTATCTGCACGAAAAATTCTCTTATTTGAATCTTGCACAATATAATCAGTGAAATTATCAACATGTCCAGATGCTTTCAATATATCAAATGGTACTATGGTTGGAGCATCAACTTCGTAAATATTCAATTCAGAATTTTCAATAAATGCATTTCTCCATAAATCCAATAATTTGTTTTTCAGTTTTGTTCCCAATATTCCAAAATCTTGAAATCCAGATAATCCACCATAATAAGTATATGATGGAACTATATATTCACATTCAGTCAATAATGTTTTTAATCTATCGTATTTGTTCATATTATTATATTATTTTAATATAATACTAAAATAGTCATACCATAAATAAATCAATTTTTTTCAAAAATTCAGTTATATTCCAAGTGCCTTTTTAAATATAATACAAGTGTTGATAAGTATTAGACAATTTTTTCAATGTTTTCTGGCAAACATGATACAATTGATCCACCAACCCATGATGATATATGTCTATTTTTGGGTGCAATTACTTTTACATTGAAAGTGACATTATTATTTTTGATACCATCATTTATTTTTTTGCACAATCCTGGTATTTTTGATGTACTACCGATGAGCAATATATTATTTGCGATTTTATTTCTGATATCTATTGGACACATATTTATTGAATTAATGATAAGTTGTGGAATACTATCACAATCATAATTATTAAGATATGGATCTATCAGTAAATCTTCCCAATCCAATCTATTGATATTTTTGCCAAAGAAATCAATAAATTTAGTTTTTTTAGTATTTGAATTAAATATCATCTTTTTGAATTTATCAAATTTATCAGGTATTGATTTAATTTGTGTTGTTGATTCTATATATTTATTTATTGAATTTCCAGCCAAAAATGAATATTTTATCCCTATTTGTATTATATTGTTTTCATAAATGGGAATAATGCGTGTAATGTCATGTCCGATGTCTACTACCAAACCAAAATTTTTGCCTACACTGTATAAAGATAATGTTTGTTGATTGAATATTTTAATTTGTTTAAAATTATAAATTGTTTTCATGATATCATAAATTTTATTTGTGTAATTATTGTCAGATGAAAAAGACAATGACAATAATATATCTGTTGTTTTTGGATTTATATTTAATTTTTCATTGAATATATGATTCCAAATCAAATACATTTTATCAAAATCTTGTATGATTCCATTTTTTATAGGATAATATATTGCAAATTCCAAGTTTTCTTCCTCATGTATATCAATTGTAAATTTATTGTTCTTCAAAACCATATTTGTTCTTATTACACCAATTGGCTTATCATAACCCATAAAACCATATTTACAATAAAAACTCCCATGATCAATTATGATTTTATTATTGAACATTGATATATTTGATATATATTAATTAATATATATTAAATTCGAATTTCATTTTTATTCGATAATTTTATGTTTATTTTTTTGCAATCTTTATTATTTTCTTTTCACCTTCAGATGAATTATCAGTATTTACTTGTATTCTTCCTTTATAACCATATTTATTTGTAATTTTAATTGTTTTTTTTCCTTCTTTTTTTGTTTCCTTTGTTTCTTTAATTTTTGGTTTTAATTTTAAAGGATCGATTTCAATATCTGTTGAAATCAAATTATCATTAAATGAATTTGCGATTTGATCATTTGATAATATATTGAGTGGTTCAATTGTATTATTAAATGATAATTCATTTATGTGTTCGATTATTTGTTTATTTGTATGTTTAGATTCCCATGTTTCCATTATTTTATCATCAACATTTTCATTTGATATTTTCATAACTTGATCATCAATATTTTCATTTGATATTTCCATAATTTCTTCATCAATATTTTCATTTGGTATTTCCATAATTTGTTCATCAATATTTTCATTTGGTATTTCCATAATTTGTTCATCAATATTTTCATTTATTGATTCTATGATTTGTTCATCAATATTTTCACTTATTGATTCTACGATTTGTTCATTTATACTTTCACTTATTGATTCTATGATTTGTTCATTTATACTTTCATTTTGTGCTTCAATAATTTGTTCATTAATTTGTTCATTAATTTGTTCATTAATTTGTTCATTAATTTGTTCATTAATATTTTCATTAATATTTTCATTTATTGATTCTATGATTTGTTCATTAATATTTTCATTTATTGATTCTATGATTTGTTCATTGATATTTTCATTCATTGATTCTATGATTTGTTCATTGATATTTTCATTTATTGATTCTATGATTTGTTGATCAATATTTTTGTTTGGTGATTCTGTGATTTGTGGTTTTACAAATTTATCATAGAATTCTTCTGTGAGAATATCCTCATCAAAATAATTTACTATTTGTTCATTTTGAGTATTCATTGTTGATTTAATGTTTTCATAATTTGCGGTGAGTGTATTAATTTTTTGTGTTAGTTCGTTGATGATATTTAATTCTCCAAGTGTTTTATTTATATCTCCTACATACAGTGTTACATTATCATTACTATTTGATATGATACCTTCAGTGAAACTATGAAAGATAGTTAAAATGTTAAGTATTTGATTTATAAACAAAAATTGTACTTCTTTCATGACATTTAATTTTCTGATGTATTGTGACAATAATATTCCAAAATTATACATTGTATTTTTTATATTTGTATTTTCGATGGAGCCTAATTTGTGCCATAAAAAAATGATGGAGATAAATTCGATAATTGTGTAAATATTCATGTATAATTATATGTAAAATAAAATTATGATAAAATAAACTAACATCCATGAATTTTTATATTATTTACAGTAAATGTTTTTTTATCACCATAATTTATTAAAAATTGTTTCATTTGATTTACGTGATCTCCTTGAAATGTTATATATCCTTTTTCAGAAAGATTTTTCTTTGAATTCAAAATAAGTGTTCCACCACATCCATATTGTTTTTTTAATTTTTTGAATATATCTGTAATTTGTTCTTCACTTAACATTTTATCTAAACCTTCAATAATAGTTATATGTTTTTTTCCTTTTGTTTTTTGTAAAAATATATCAATAGTGTTTATTGTTAATTCTTCAATTTGGGTCAACCCGTCAAGTATATTTTGATTCATTTATAGTATTGATATATATAAATAATGTTCTTTAGAATGTTATTTTTTCATTTTTTTATAAAAAATTGGTTATTTATGATTTTAGACATCATAATGTTTAGTAAAATGTTGACTTATACACAATGATTGATTTTTAGTAGGTGTAACTATAGGAGTATAATTATCATTAGCCCATTCAGTTTTATTTGATGTGAAATATGTATTATTAAAATTTTTATGTTTATTTTTATTATTTTTTTTTTTATAACCAGATAATGGATAAGTTGTATTATATTCTACATTTCTTGTGCCATTTATTGATATCCTTGGTAGGTTTATTACTTTTAGATTTGTTTTATACATTAAATTTTCTTGTGTTTCAAGTTGATTTCCGGAAATATTAAGTTCTGTTAAAGATTCTGGAATAATTTCTGAAATAGCTGTGATATTATTTGAACTTACATCTACATATTTAATATTATTTGGCAATTCTGGCATTTCTTTCAATTCATTATGTGATAAATTCAGATGTTCTAATCCAATGGGTAATATTGATGTTATTTTATCAATAAAACATGTTGATGCATCTAAGTGAATTAGTGTTGGTGGCAATGGATTTACCAATTCATAAATTGATATATTGTTTGATATATCTAGTTTTTCCAATTGAACAGTAATTTTTGGGATTTCGTCTAAATTATTTCCACTTAATAATAATGTTTTTAGATTAATGTTTAAATTTGGAAACTTTGTCAATTCATTATTGCTCAAATCTAATGTTGACAACATTAAAGGTAAACTTATGAATAATGCGCGAGAGAGTTCGTTATCATTCAACAATAGTGTTTTAAGATTTGAATTAAAATTTGGAACATCCGTTAATTTATTTTTGCCCAAATCCAATGTTATTAAAGTTGAAGGTAAATTTTGAGATGGTGAGCGTGTGAGTTTATTGTTATTTATTATTGCATGTTCTAAATTTGGAGGAAATGTAATATAATTTATTCCATTATTAGATACATCCAAATATTTTATACTTTCATATTGTCTTCCATTAAAACTTATCAATTGATTATTGTTGAGATATAAAAATACAAGTGTTTTTGGAATAATAACATTAATAAAATATACAATTTTATTGTGTGATAAGTCTAACCTTGTTAGATTTGGAGGTAATAATTGATGTCTTATTGATGTTACAAAATTTTTTGATACATCCAAATCAGTTATCCACGTCAATTCTGATAAATCGGGAAATTCCACAAGGTTAATATCAGATAATTTCAATATTGGTGACTTGCTAATTTTATTTAAATGTAAAAGTCTTGTTAATTCATTATTTGCATATTGAGTCATTTAATTATAATAATATATGAAACACAGAGTAATAATATATTGGTTTTTCAATTTTTTTGCAATAAAATTGAAAAACGAATACATTGAATTATTTGACATATCATCAAAAACATTAAAAATGAGCAACTTGTATAATTTGATTGGAAAATGTGTCACAAGAACAAAACCATTACGATACGATGAACATCAAGATTATAGTTTTATGAATAACACAAGAAAAATACATGATGTTTCTCCACATGGACATATAATTTTAGAATCTCAATTTTTTAGAAATGAATCTTTTTTGATATTAGATCCACGTTGGGATGATGATAATTGGAAGCAAATAAAATGTCCAGATGTGTAATTGGATACAAAAAATTGATTTTTTAATTGTTAGAAATGTGTATATTTTAATTGCACATTAAAATTAACAATGAGTGAAAACAAAGAGTGGAATACTTTACCAGTATACAAATTAATTGGAAAATGTACAATGAGAAAAAAACCATTGAATGGAGATTTTTCTTTTACATCATCACCATCAAAAATAAATAATGTCTTCACGGATGGTAGTTTTTCATTAAAAAGTAATATGTACAATGATTTTACTTTGGATAAAAAATGGAATGATGATGGATGGGTTTTGGCGCCAGCATACTTATGTAATAAAGTTGGTGATATTGATAATACTTATGATCACAATGAAAAACCAAAAAATATATGGAATTTTTTATTCTGGTAAAATTCTTTTTTTATTAAATATATAATATTATGCTGAAACAAAATATCAATGATATAAATAATATAATTACAAAAAGATATTTAGATAATCCACAATTTGATCACATACCACCAAAGTACATATCATTAACCGATATAGTATTATGTTATAATAATGGATATGTTATGAGAATTATACCATTAAAAATAGCACAAAAATATCCAATTATTTATGATTCATATTATGATCAAGTAGATTCTGATGAACAATTTAAAGAATCAGAAATTACATTTACATTTTGTCCATATTCGTGTTCTAGTGTTGTGTATTTTGGGAAATTTAAGGCAACAGATCAAGTACACAAAAATAACATCATTTTGATATCGCCAGATGATAAATTATTATTGCAAATTGATGGTTTAATGTATGTAAAAGATCAAAACGATTATCAAGAAATAAAAGATTTAAGAGTGAGAAAGATTGAGGTAAGAATGATGAAATATAGAACAGCATTAACAAAATATTTGGATGCTACATATATTTCAAATATGGATTTTGATAACCAAGTAGAACCAATAATTGATAATGATTATTTGCACAATGATAAAATATATTTTGATATGACATATAAATCTGATAAAATAAATGATATTCCTTTGAAAACAATTATATATGGGATTGAATATTTTTCAAAGAAACATGATCACACAAAAAGATACACATGTATTTTGTGTAAAAATAATGATAACAAATCAGATAATGATATATTGGATAATTATGAAAATTATATACATAAAATCACAGATAAATTAAGAGAAAAGTCCACTTTTATTATACCTTGTTTATGGTTTGTTTGGAATGAGAGACATCCTGATGACAAGATTAAAATAATTAATGCATTTGTATAAATATTAATTAAATGGCATTTTATTACCTGGTTCATATTCCAATAATTCTTTTAATCTGCATGATGGTAATACACTTTTGGTGCACAGAGAACCAAATTGATCAAGTCTTCTATAATATCTGAGTTTTCTATGATATTTATTAGCATCATTCATATTTTCTGCATTTTTTAGTTTATTTGTATAAATTTTAATTTTATCTTTAATATTTATGTCCATTTGTAATATAATTAGATAAAAAATATTTTTTTCATGCAATGCAATTAAATAAAAAAATGTTCAAATATACCATTAGAATATTTTTTTCATGTAATATAATCAAATAAAAAAATATTCTAATAGTATAATGAACATTATTGAAGCCTATATAAAATTCCATGGTTCACTTGTAATATTTATATCTGGAATGTCTGGATGTGGCAAAACAACATTGGGTAAAAATTTAAGTGAAGATATGAAATTGGAACTTGTAGAACAATTTAATTATTATAAATTAAATTACAGTGAAACCATCAAAATTGAGGATCAAGAAGTCATCAATTGGGAAAATGATGATGCATTAGATTGGGATTTATTCAATAAAGATATTGAGAAATATAAAAATAAAGGAGTCATAGTGATTGGAACTTCTTTAGTACAAGAAAAAATAAAAGTTCAACCAGATTATCATGCACATATTAAAATATCTAAAAAATTATGTTTGGATAAAAGACATGCATATTTGGAAAAACATCAAAATGAATATCCAGAAGAATATGCACAAATAAATTCTCCTGTAGAAAAAGCAAAATTCAACAAACTCATTTATCCATATTACTTGGATTCTGTAAAAAAATCACACATTAATAAATTTATTAACCAAAATGAATTGACTGACGATGAACTCTATGATCAAGTGTGGGATGCATTGATTGAATTCATACAAAAATATTTAGATGAATATAAACCAAAACATAAAAACCAAATTCAAGAACAAATCAAAGAAGAAATTAAAGAAGAAATTAAAGAAGAAATTAAAGACCAAGTTCAAGACCAAGTACAAGAAGAACAAGTACAAGAAGAAGTACAAGAAGAAGTACAAGAAGAAGAACAAGTACAAGACTTGGAACAAGAACAACAAGACAGAGAGGATGATTATATAATTAACAATGATGATGATGATATAAATGATGGACCTTTAGAATTTTTTTCAGTTGATGCGGAATAATTGTCTCCAGTTAGTTATTTCACCAATTTTATATTTATATGATAATTTTCCGATGGATATTATCCATGTCAAAATAGTGATAATATATATTATGCATGATAATGCTTTATAATTTTTATGAAAGTCATATACTGGTTCTATTAGATTGCATGTAAAACAATCATTTGGATCAACTTTTAGATTCATTTTTTGTCTAATTACTTTTTCTGCAACAGTTAAAATGCAAGTATTATTCCCCAGCACCCAATGAATAATGAGAAATGGTATTGTGATGGCATGTAACATTAAGAAATAATTACTATTGATAAAAATTGGGGATAAAACAAATATAATGAATGCAATGTGCAAAAAAGTTATTAGTTTCAATAAAATATTATACATAATATTATAATATTAGAAATTTTATATTGTAATTTTGTGTATAATCTTATCAACAATAATTTGATCTTCATTAAATTTTGATTTGATTGATGCACCATTAAATTTAACTTCCATTTTTTGAATTTGTAAATATGAACCGTATCTTTTATTTTTATAATCGAACCATGTTATCGGTGTGACCATCATTCTTATTTCTTTATTTTTATACAATATTCTATTTAGATCATCTCTTTTTATTGAATTTAATATTTCGATTTTTGGATATTTCTTTGAAACATTGTAATTAATAATTTTAGTTTTAATCAATGAATCTGTTTTGTTGTATATGAATTTGCATTTTATTGGTCTCAATTGTTCAGTCAAAGAAACAAGCGATGCATCTTTGCAATTTCTATTTGACACAAGTTTTGATAAACATATGAATTTATCATTTAATGTATTCACTAATTTTTCAATGTATAAATCATATTGATACAAAGATATAATGATATCAAGATGTTGTGCATGATCTAAATCAATAGTAATTTGATTTTGATTTTCATTTGAATTTTTGAAAGGATTTTTCAATAGTTTAATGAATGGTAATTTTATCATTAATAACTTGTTTTCTTCATCAGGATATTGATATAAACATTTGTGATAATAAAATTTACTCACACTTAAATATTTTTTGATATCAACATCAATAATATCATTGATTTTTAACTCATTATGGTCAATGTAATTAATGTAATTTGAATGAAGGGTATTGATCATTTATTCAAAGTATATATAGTGATTGATATTATTTTATATAAATATCAATTTTTTGAAAAAAAATTGATATTTATATTATTTGCGTATCATATATACTTAATATGAAATATTAATCAATATGAGTAAATATAGTGTTACAACTGATCAATATAATAAATTACTAAAATTAATAATAGTTGGAGATACTAATGTAGGGAAATCAAATATATTGACAAGATACATACAGGATAATTTTACATCAGAAAGTAAAAGTACAGTTGGTATTGAATATAATGTCAAGGATATTACAGTGAATAATAAAAATATTAGAGTTCAAATATGGGATACTGCTGGGCAAGAAAGATTCAGAACAATAACATCATCATATTATCGTGGCGCGCATGGTATAATATTGGTATATGATATTACATCAGAACTGAGTTTTAATAATTTGGATTCTTGGATAAAAGAATTTGAACTATTGGATGCGCAAACTATTTTAATAGGTAACAAAATTGATTTAGAGGAGAAAAGAAAGATACCATTTGAAAGTGGAGAAGATTATGCAAAACATAAAAATTTCTTGTTTTTGGAAACATCTGCAAAAGAAAATTTAAATGTAAATGATACATTTCATTTGTTAATTGAACAAATAATGGAAAATTTAAAAAGTAATGAACATAAAGTAAAATTACCATCAGATGATAATGATTTAATAAACATCAATGGACATAGGGAAAAAAAGAAAAATTGTTGTAAATAAATTAAAGGTATGAAACATTTTTTTATTATTATATCATGAAAAGATCAGTATATATTTTCATCATATAATCGCGGCGTATAATTTGGTGGAGCATAAATGTGTAATGATACTGTTTTTTCATTTGCACAAATACTATGCAAAATTTTATCACTTTCTTTGAATCCAATATCATTTTTGCATAAAATTTTTGAATGAAAAAATTTTATATTTTCATTGTAATTATTTTCTGTTAAACTTCCATCCAATACTTTCAATAAACAACCACGATTTGGATGATCATGAATTTTACTCTTCTGTCCTTTTTCCCAACAAATAAGAATTATTTCAATGACATCATTAACATATAATATTGTTCTTGTATATTTTATTTGTGAAAAATTAATGTGGTATAACCAATCAATTCCATTATATTCTTCCAATATATATTTTAGATGATAAAGAGATTTATCATTAAATAAATTAGTAGTAATTTTATTGCCCAAATTTTCAATTGACATTATTAATACTATCATTCATTAAAAATACGATAATACATATATTTATCAATTTTTTTCAAAAATTCAGTTATTTCCAAATAATGTTTATTTGAAAATAATACAAGTGTCAATAAGTATTAGACAATTTTTTCAAAAATTCAGTTATTTCCAAATAATATTTATTTGAAAATAATACAAGTGTCAATAAATATTGGATAATTTTTTATATTAGTAAATTTGCATCTAAAGATCAATGTGTACATAATTGTGTATTTTTTCGTTAAGATTTTTAAATTCATCATGTGTAACATCATATAATTGTTTTATCAATATTTTTTTATCAATATCTTTTTCTTTTTTATACATTTTTGTATATTTATTTTGTTCACGTCTACACCATTTTATTTTTTTTATCAATGATTGAATAGTTTCAACTTGTTCAATATTATCATTCATGTTATCATTCATGTTTTTATTTATGTTTTTATGTAAATAAACATATTATTTTTTTAAATATTTATTCAACTTTTTATAAAGATTTTGATTTTCTTGATTTTCTGGATTTTTTAGATTTTCTAGATTTTCTAGATTTTCTGGAACTTCTACTTTGTTTACTTTTGAGTTGATCAAGTTGTTTTGATATTTTCAAAAGTTCAGCTTGAACAGTAGTGTGTTCTTTTTTTATTGCAGCTTTTTTTGTTGCATCTTTTTCTCCTTTATGTGTTTTTTCCAATCTACTTCTTTTACCTCTCAATCCAGCCATTTTTTCTCTCAATGATTGTATAGTTTCAGCTCCTTTTTTTTTATTTTTAATTGCATCAATTGTTTTTTTATCTGCTTTTTTGAGACCCCAATATTTTATTTGTTTTTTTTCAGCACATTCTTTCATTGTACCACGTCTAGACTTTTTTGTGAGTTCACCAATACCACAATCAATTTTTATTTTGGACATATTATATAATTGTTGAATAAAAAAATATGATTTATTATTATAATTTTAAATATATAATTTATAATGTTATTTAATAAAATTTATGTTGTTGTATCAAAAGATAATATAAAATCATATGATAAAAAGAAATCTCAATTGACAAAACTAAACGTACCTGTATTATCGTGGAATAAAATAGATAATACAAAATCATCATCTTTATCATTAACAGCTGCTTGTTCTGCTTTATGTTCTGATGATATGATTAAATTGTATTCTTCTCATTATTCTTTGTGGAAAAATATAGTGGATAATAAAGAAGATCGCATTATGATTATTGATGAAAATGCAAAACTTGTTGATAATTTCAGTGAAAAGATTGTGAAATTATGGGATCCAATACCTTTTGATTGGGACATAATATTTTTAAATGATTCTCTAGATAAGCCAACTTGTTCAGACACAGACATATTGGTGCCTAAATATCCCACTGGGTTATATGGATATATAGTGACATATGATTCTGCAAAGAAAATGGTTGAATATATGAATTCAACTATTCCGTATAATATAAATTTTATGATAAACAATATAGGACTCAAATTTTATTCATTTTGTCAACAATTAGTAAAACCCATTAAAAAAAGAAAGAGAATATTACATCATGAATTAATTTATCCACTTACTGGTTATTTAGAGAAAGATTTGGGTAATATTAGATCATTGGATATAAAATTAACATATTATATATTATTGTTCATAATAATATCTTTACTCATTGGATGTTTTTGTGATAATAAATCAAAAAATCTTTATTTGGTGTGTATGTTTGGTATAATATTATTTGAACTTAGTTTCACAAAAATTACCATTAATAAAATAAAGAGTTTAGCACTTGAAATTTTTGTAATAATATTATTTTTTGCTGTTGGTGCCAAATCGAAACAAATTAGCGCCTAAAATCATTCATAGCTTCCAACATTTTACTGGCAAAATATCCTGTAACACCAATCTTAAATGTTTTGGGAAATATTTTTTGAGTTCCTTCAGCCAAACAAAATGAACCAAATGCATGTGTAATCCCGCTTAATGTTGCGAAACCAAGTTTTGTAAATGGTGACATGCGTTCTTCCCATTTGTCAAGTTTAACAATTGTTGTTGTAAATCCATACATGAATCCAACTCCTGCAATAAATTCGGATGATTCCATACCATCTTTAATAACTAATGCACGATCAATCATTTTTCTCAATAGTGTTGGTTGTTTTACTGAATTATTCATTTGTAATTCAGCCAACTCAATTGTACACTGTTCACAACACTCAGATGTATTAATCGTTTTACTACAACAACCAAATTCACAAACATTTTCACTTTCTTCTGTAGATTCATCTGAAATTTCACTATTTGTTAATAATTTTTTGGATTGAACTCTGATTGATTTACGAGATCTTGGAACTATATATTCAGATGATTCTTCATTGGAATCTACACTATTGTTTCTTGATGATCTTTTTGATGATTGTTTAGGTTTGTAAGAATGATATATTGATTCATCTGAAATTTCACTGTTGTTTTTTGACTCATCATCTGAAATTTCGCTATTATTTTTTGATGATTTTCTTG
>Ga0302280_1001430_pt1 | contig 19733 bp, 9 predicted proteins | sample III_Fen_E1_1_FD_198771 | JGI IMG/M metagenome (GOLD analysis project Ga0302280, IMG submission 198771) | Peat permafrost microbial communities from Stordalen Mire near Abisko, Sweden - III_Fen_E1_1 | ecosystem: Environmental > Terrestrial > Soil > Wetlands > Permafrost | place: Sweden: Abisko... | reverse complement strand
AGGACCAAATAGAAATGGTCCCGAAGCCGAGAAAGTATGAGTCCGAAATGAGTGCAAGTTCCTGCTAGACAATCAAGAGCAGCAGTGTTGGCTCTCTCAGGGCCAAAATTAAAACGTTGCTGTCCCAAGACCAGGACGGAGGCCTCAAGCACAAAAAGATCCTCGCCAATGCAAACCCTTTTCTCATGCAAAAGATCAACCAATAGAGATATAGAACCATCAACAACAACAACATAATTCAAGACAAGAATTCCTTCGAAGGCATGGACTCTTTCATCGGGGACACCTATTTCAAGGAAATGTAATAAAAACAAAGTATTAAACACAAACAGCAAATGCAGCATTATCTGCATAAGAAAGGAGGCAATGATTTATGAGTTATTATAATTGTATTTCAATTATTAATCGATTCGAATATTATTTTAAACAATTATCTTTTTTAATCTTCTTCAATTCTTTATAATTATAGTTCAAATACCTTTCATAATTTGCTGAATCATTGGTTTTACTTTATCAGTGATATAATTGACTTTTTTTACAAATCTCTAAATTGCAGATATCTCCACTCCGATAACAAACAATAAATACGTCTAATCATTCAATTAATTGTATAAATAGTGAAGAGGAAAACTGGTGCATAGAGTTATTGCCAGCAAAAGGATATCGCCTAACAATAAAATTTAAATAATTTTTTTATCTGCTTAATATCCAAATGCCTTAATTATTTTTCCAAGAGTTATAATAATTTTAAATAAAATAAGCATTAAATCATGGCCAAAATTTTGAAGTGTTTACGCTCTTTTATTCAAAAAATAGATTTCTTTCCAGCAACTCAGTTCTTCAGATATAAAGGAGAAAGCTAGTATAAGACAGCAACTGGCGGTTTCGCGTCAATCATCATTATTATTATCATCCTTATTTTTTTATCAAATTCATGGCTTGACATGATTAACAAAGTCAATGTAACTGCAACCTCCAGCTCTTCGTATTAAATAATACCAAGCCCTTCTAATGTAACTTTTGGGCCAAATGGCGATTTTATGTTCGCTATTAGTATTCTCTAATTTGATTTTAGTGATCCTACCTATACGGCATTTGAAGTGATACTTAGACAAGAGAAGTATGATGACAATGGAAATTCATAAATTACTGAAGTGCCTTTGTAAGCTTGCACATAGGAGCATTTTCAATATGGCACTGATTTTGAAACCATGTTTAACGATTATGGTATGTCTTCATATTTATGCCCTCCACTAAATTACCAGTTTCAAATCTAAGGTAAGATAATTTCTTCATTTTAACAAATTTCAATAAGAGTGATGAAATGTGATCCAACTCGACATGGTAACTGTCTTACAGATGCAGAAATTATTAATAAACAAACCACGTAAGAATATTTTAGTTTTTTTATGTTAGTAATCAATACCCAACTAAATCCATCCTAAAGTCAAGTTTATAAAAGATACTACGTGTAGGACAGAAACCTTTTTCGGTTTACGACCAGTTTAGGTATCTTAGCAATACCCGAAGTGCAGCATTATTAAATATCGAGTGATAGCAGTGTTTTGCCATTCTTTGCTCCGACCGTAGAAGATGGCCTTCTTGTGACGGATGTTTTTCAATCTTATGCTGTTCCAACTGCATTCGATATTTATGTTTAAGTAAATTTTAGAAAATCTCCAAAATTATCTTATTATACTCGAACTTTTTAAAAGGTTGATGGATTTTTATCCTATGTTGGAGGATTAATCGGGACTGTTATGGGGCTATTCTTAATCATCAATTCTTACAACGAACTTTGCTATTCCATAAGTTTGGGCAATAAGCTGTTTCTTTACGACAAAGAAACAAAGATAAATTCAGATCAATTCAATTTTATTTGTTATATACGCTATGTAGGCTATAAAATTTGTTCACTTTTTGGATGCTGTCAAAATGGTAATCCACTAAAAATATATGAAGCCTGCAGTTAAGAATTGTAGAAGCAGTTAGACATATCGTATCTCATCAAAAGAATTATATTTTTGGAGCGGGCCTTATTAGTGATCTTTGACGAGCATGAACTTGCTTCACTTCATCTGCAGGACTAAATCACATTGGACGAAGCCAAGTAACTCAGGGAAAAGTTTAAGATAAAAAGACAGTTGGAGAAGAAGTTCAACCCGAATAGCAGCGAGGAGAAATACATCAAATAAACTGAACAGGACTTTGCCTAAAAGGACCAAATAGAGATGGTTCCGAAGCCGAGAAAGTACGAGTCCGAAATGAGTGCAAGTTCCTGCTAGACAATCAAGAGCAGCAGTGTTGGCTCTCTCAGGGCCAAAATTAAAACGTTGCTGTCCCAAGACCAGGACGGAGGCCTCAAGCACAAAAAGATCCTCTCCAATGCAAACCCTTTTCTCATGCAAAAGATCAACCAATAGAGATATAGAACCATCAACAACAACAACATAATTCAAGACAAGAATTCCTTCGAAGGCATGGACTCTTTCATCGGGGACACCTATTTCAAGGAAATGTAATAAAAACAAAGTATTAAACACAAATAGCAAATGCAGCACTATCCGCATCGTAAAGAAGATAATTTATGAATTATTATTAGCGAACCGATCACATCATAGATAATCGAAGGCTATCTTCTTTGCCTGCTGTCTCATTGATTGCATTTTTTCATTTACCTTTGAACTCGAGACATTTTTTAGACGAAGATCCAAATGGCAATTCATTAATGAGTCTGCTTTTGCGTCTTATGTTTCTTTGATGGAAGATTTATTTTTTTGTACGAGGGTTTCCCATTACTTGACTGTGCTTCTGAATGTTGACATAGTATTTCTAAATGAAGATTTATTCGATTTTTGCTGAGTCAATAAAATAATACTATTAAATTGCTACATTTTTCAGGAACTTATTAATTTTATTAATCGATTCTTTTCTTGAACTGAGACCATCTTTAGCTTCGCCTCTTGAAAAAATCCCCTATTCTCTTTTTTGATTTGGAGCAGTCCTCTTCAATATGTTTCCAAGCTTAAATTGAGGACGATTAATTATGACCATATTTTTGAATAAAATTATTTTTTCTTTCTTCACAAATAGTTACACTTTGCTCGTATACTTTATTTTTCTAGATTAAGGAGAATGTACCTTGCGATTCATCGAGGAAAGAGATCTTATTTTGTTTCTTATGATTTAATCAAAGTGCCCATTTTTATTCAATTCACTATTGAGTTTGATGTTAGTCCTCATTGAAAATTCTTAGCTTCTTTATTGAATCTTATTGAGGCGGTCCACTGCCTATTGATAACAGCCTTTTGCGCTAATTTGCCTTAACTAATTATCTTTTTTTTCTTTTTCTTCTTTCTAATAAAATTATTGCAGTTCTTTTCTTAATCGATACGAATGTTATTTCTCATTTAAACGATTTTTCTTTGAATCTTCCTCGAATCTTTTATAAGTCTGATTTAAATGTTTTTAATAATTTGCTGAATCCTTGGCTTTCTTTTTCGAAATGGTTTGCTCGTTAGATTGGACCTTATCAGCTGCAGAAGTGATCTTTTTCTGCACTTTTTACCGAAAGATTTGATCCTTCTATTCTTGCCGACGAAAAAGGTCCATTTGGTACTTCGATTGCTCTATTGAAAATTCAATTTCGTCTTTACAATCTTAATAATATCTGTGGTACTTTATGCAAGGCGCTTAACTGCAATTGATTTTATTGATGATTTGGGAAGATCCTCATGATATGATATTGCTGCGTAATGTAGGCATTACTCTTGGAGTAAAGGTCAGCTTTATTAAGAATTTTGGTGGGTTATTAACTCATAAAATTGTCTTTTGAGGTCCTCATAAAGAATCAATAAAATTATTACTTTAGTAAGAAATTAATTAAACTCATTGAGATTATAAAAGGATAATTTTTAAAACAAAAATAGTCATTTTATTATCAATTAGAGAAATCGAGTGCAATTCTTTTCAGCCCAAATGCATTAATTAATTTTTCCTGCCCATCAAATGTTGAATAGCAGTGCAAGACAGCGACTGAATGTATTTATTTGCTCAATAGTATTATAGGCTATTCTCCAAATCCACATGTCATTGATGTGAAAAATATGATAGATGTTAGTTTAATATGCCAAGTCAATAATAGCAAACAAATAAATCTGTTAGAATATAATTGTAAGAATCAAAAGAGGAAATATTTTACACATAGACTTATGCTTTATTGAAAATAGATGCATTCTAATGAGTTATTGTTATAATTTAATTGTTCAGCCGGGCATAAATTCTGTGATTCATTATTTATAAAGATTAAAAAAATTGCATTTATACTAATTAATTGTGAACATAAATCCCACTCCAAAAATGGCAAGCTACATGACCCAATCCCAAAGTAATTTTGAGGATTCTTTGATTGAGAATGATAGTCCCTTTGAAACCCATAAAGAAAATCATATTTCATCTGGGGAGTACCTCAAATCGTTAGTATATGGTGGGCTTGATGGATGCATTAACACGCTCATCATCATTTTAAGCGGCGTCTCTTCAAATACAAGCGCCAACAAGGTCCTTGTCTTCTGTATTGCAGCTATAGTCGGAGATGGAATTGGAATGGGCCTCGGAGACTACCTTTCTGCTCGATCTTAAATTCAATACATAAAATCATAAGAATAAAGATAATTTTATTAAGTCTAAAATTTACTCGATGACTAAAAAAAATAAATTATCGACATATATTTAAAAAAAAGCTTTACTATTGAGGAAGCTCATAGAATTTCAGAGCTTTACTCTACTAATGCTCAGGCCTTTGTAAATATCATGATGTTATAATAGCTTGGACTTGTCGTGGTTGATGAAGTCGTTGCAATGAAATGCGGCGTTGTTACATTGATTTCTTTTATGCTTTTTGGCATTGTTCCTGCTATTCCTTACATTATTTCAGCGGGAATTCTTAAGTCAGCAAATCATCAAGAAATTACAGTGATCTGCATCGGCATTTTCTAATTATTCAGCTTAGGGTTTTCTAAAGCGGCTCTAATCGGACTTAACAAATGGAAATCGGGACTTTAAACTTTAGGTCTAGGAGCAATAGTAACTGCCATTGGATTCGGAGTGGGAAATCTGTTTAAAAATTGATTGATTTATTACAAAATATTCCATCTTTCATAAATCTTCTAGAACAATAAAATAATATTCTTTAGATTTAATTTCCAGATATGATTTACTAATCTACATACAAGTAGATAATTAATTGGCTTTGATAATTAATGGATAAATTATTCTGCTTTAGATTTGGTTGTGAGTTGAATGATTTAACGATATTTAAGGCTCTGTATAATTAATGATTATAAAAGGGAAATTTAAAATACTTAAGGATTACTAGAACAATAACGTCACAATAGGATTTGGATCCTATGGACAAATCAAACTTGCTAAGAACATACTGACAGGCAATATTGTAGCAGTCAAAGTGGTACAAACATTGATAACTTAGATCTATAAGATCGCCAAGAATTAGGTGATGATGCATTGTGGACTTACTCATCCCAAAATTGTTAAACTTATAGATGTTCATATAGATATAGAAAGAAAGATTACCTATATGATACTTTAATACGCCGAAGGTGGTACACTCTATTAAAAAATCCAAACGGGACTGACTAAACAGGAAGTTAAAAAATATTTTAGGGATGTTTGTGAAGGAATTGCTTATCTTCACTCTCAAAATATCATGCATCGAGATATCAAAGTAGTTAATTCTACATTCAGCCATAAAACGTTTTAATTACAAAAAATAACTAAGCCAAACTTTGCGATTTTGGTTTTGCTACGATGCTTGGAGAGAGAAAAACCATTTGTGGAACTTATGAGTACATGTCACCTGAAATGATCCAAAATCGATCATATGACTGCAAGATTGATATCTGGGCACTTGGAATTTTGTTATTTGAACTAATTTCTGGTCAGGCTCCATTTCGAGGTGATAAACCAAAAAAAGTGCTTTAAAAAATGAAAACTAAGATATATTTTTGCTAAAAATTTGGTACCAAGATCTTTATATAGAGGAAGACGAAATTAATTTAATCAAAGCAATCTTAAAAGCTGCACCTAATAAAAGACCATCTGTTGAATAAATCCTAAAAGACCCCTATTTTAAGGAATAATAAATGTTAAAAGAAAGAAAATCAACTAACACTTCATAAGTGACAGTCGAAGATGAAAGATTACAACCAACTTCGCTTAAGATTTTGGGATAATGTGGCAATGTAAAGCTAATCAACCAAAGAAAATAAATTTTATAGGTAAAATCTCAAAGGGAAATATTTATCCCTTATCTTTTAAAATAAAAACATAAAATTTGCATTGGGATAACTAGTCGTTAAGAAATCATCAAAAGTAAGGATAATTACCCGAAATACAAAATGTCAAAGCCCAACTCAACTCCTATTCTCCCTTACCCAGTCATTAACAATTTCCAACATTCTATGGTGAGTCACATTAATTGTAGCTTTACAGATCTCAATCATATACAGACACCACTCTTTTTCCCACAATAGGGGAGAATTATTCCCAATAAAATTCGCAAATGTAGTTTCCCTAATAATTACATGCAAAGTAGTTTAAAACTCAATCATTGAAATCACTATCATAAAATAAGGGTCACATTTAAATGATCAAAGAATATAGTTTTTATCAACTATTTGATTCTAATTATAATAATTAAGCATGATACCATTATTAGCAGAAACTTTTGGAGCTGAAAGAATGTCATACGTTCTTTTTGGGCTGTCTCAAGTCCTTTTTCCACTTGCTTTCATCTACGCCAATGATCACAAGATCAGTGCGGTATAGACTTCGCTTGTCAGAGGATTAGTATCCATGCTGGTAAATTTTGTGATAGTCCGATACTACGATATGAATCTGGACTATAAATACGACGTCAACTTTAAAAATCTTTTTCGAAGAAACACAATAGTAGTTATTCATGGATTAATTTTCACTGCAGCTCAATTTTATCTTCCTCTTCCAATCGTTCACACAATCAATTTTTTCGCACCAATCTTTATCTTCATCATTGACTATTTTTAAAACGGAGTACGCATCAATAAAACTCAATTTTACTGTCTGGTAATTAGTGTAATTGGTATTCTATGTACGCTTAACGATGAGCTCGTCAGCAAACTTATAAATCCAAATTATTAAATGAAGACTGAGTTCAAAAATTATATTAATCTTGATCCTCTTCAATTTTCTCTGTATGGTCTTTTACTAATTGGAGTTATGTTCTTATGGGCTTATGGGCTACTAAGAGTTAGAACTTTCTATAAGAATAATCATACTCATGTTAATTTTCACTTAGGAGTTCTTTTTGTAATTTCTTCAGGATTTTTGTATCCTTTTCAAGTTCAGAAAAAAACAGATTTATGGATTCTTTTTATATCTGCGTTTATGACTGCCTTACCGCTTGTTATTGGTCAATTAGTTTTTGTCGCTGGTCTCGGCCTAAATAAAAAAACTGGTCAAATAGTAATCTTAACTGCTATCCCTGTATTCATTGGGTATTTATTGTCATACTTTCGCTATGGATAAAAAATAAAGCTGATGGAGGCAATTGGCAGTTTTATGATCTTAATTGGACTGATTGGAGTGATAAATTGTGGTTAAAAGCAACTAGGTGCCGAAGCATCAGCAGGAACAAGCAAATTACTGGGAGATCCATCCAAACCTCCGACATAAATATTCTATAACGTGATAAAAATGTCGTGAAGATAATATCTGTTTGATGTAATTATAAAATATTTTAATCTATTTTAAATTTATGATATTCGTAATGCAGAAGAAAATATATATATAAATGAAGCTTTGATTTAATTGTATAAATTTTGATCATTGTCGTCGTACAATAGAATCCTTCGTACTGAAAATCTCCTAAGATTATTACTTATAAGAATCTATTTTTAATCATACTAAACCTATTTGCATTAAATAATAAAAATACTTTTTAAGGAATTATACTTGATGAATGATGCTCTAATAATTAATCTTGATAATTGAGTTAAAGGATCTCAATATATTATACCTCAGTAAAATAATCTAAAGATGAATAAATTTTCATTGAGTAAATTAAAAAGTAGTCTAAAATATATTATTTTTAATTCTAAAGATAAAGAGAGTGATTTTTTACAAACAATGTAGTTAGAATCTCATCATTCATAATTACATTAAAAAAACCTTATTTTATAACTTTTTATTACAATGAAAAAAAATAACATTTTTATTCCAGATCATAGCTAACTTAATTATTTACGTAGATCAAGTTTTATATAACAATTTATTTGGAAAATTCAAGTTCACCGTTTTTGGAAACTATAGCATCATTTAAATACTCCTGAAGATATCTTTATTGTTTTTTAGTTCGTGAAGAAATATATATAATCAAATCGAAAATATAGAATTATTATTCATATTATTATTCTTCTATTGCTGTAAGAAAAATGACCAGTAGTACTCGGCTTGAATAAAGCCTTGATCATCTAGAAAGTATAATCAAGATTACTTCAAATTAAGTCTAAGGGACAAAAGAAACCCATTAAAATAAAAAATACTAAGAGCCTTTGAAAAACTGTCAATCTTGTTTTATCTCTAAAGTAGAAGATGCAATTAAGACGACTAAAGAATAAATTCTTAGGTTGATATCCTGGTTAAAGCATGATACAAAAAATGAGGTGATAACTGCAAACTAAAAGAATATTTTAAGGATTGTTGCAAATAAATTGGGATCACTGAATAATAGTGTTGATCAATTACTAAAAGATGGAGCTTTATCATTGTATATGGACATGTGTTAAATTAGGGATCACTCAGAACAAATTAAAATAACTAAAAATACAACCAAGCTAATTAAAGAAATCATAGATTCTTTGTTAGATTTATTACGATTTTATTTTGTTTTTCAGGAGTATATGAACAATCAACCTTACTCAGAAGAAAATAAAGAAAATACTTTTAAGTCATAAAACGGATAAATTCACCTTGATTTTACTCATCTAGATTAAAAGCGGATTCAATAGATAGAGTAACGTCTCGCAAGCAAGTCCTTACATTTGCTATTAGGAAAATAGTGCATAAATTTATAAAAAAAAATGAGAGAAGACCTAGTAAAATGCAGAATTTGTTAAAATAAGATAAGGCTATAGACTATGGAAAAACATGTGAAGATTTGTCAAAAAAAAAATAGTCTTAAGCAGTAGCTATAGGAGAAAAATTATTTAATGAATAATTTATTAATAAATTTAAAGAAAGAATATGACTAACTGAATAAAAAAAATAGAAAGTAGAAAGTAGACTAAGATTTCAAAAAATTAGCAAATCTCCTCCTCAAAACTTAAGTCACTTCAAATAATGTCGATCGAAGATGTTCGTTAATGTGTTCAACCAAATAGAAAAGTTTAAAAGACAATATTTAAAAATATATCTAAGGATATATGCAGGAGTATGGAGAAAATGAATTACTACTAAATATTGTAACGACCTATAAAGATAAAATCTACACATAAAAAAAGCTTAACTCGTTGGATATGAACTCTATTGATTCGTCAAAGTAGAAATATAAAAATGGAGTAATTGATCAAAAATTAGATGGAAAAGTACAACATAAACTCAGTATTTTTTTCAATTAACTCAAAGATGAAAAAAAAGAAAATACTCTTTCGAGTAGTTCTTTCTCAAACAAAGAAATTTAATAAGAAAAGGAAAAAGAATCTCCATCTTTTGATAAGATCAAAAAAATGAAGTTAAAAAAATGCAAATCTCGAAACTGTTTATAAGATATAGAAAATTAAGATTTAGATATTCTCAAACGCTACAGCTCACTTCATAATCTCATTCAACCCAAATAGGAATAAATGTCTATTTCACTGTAAAGCTTCTAAATACTAGAATTTTTAGGGCAAGGTGCCTTTGGAAAAGTCTATATGGTGAGAAGAAAATAAACCCAAGATATATATGCATTGAAAATTATCAAATTTTCTGAAACTCACTAAGACAAAGATCTTCAATCGATTGAGAATGAGCATTAAATATTCAAGAAGATTGGTGGTGATCATTTGGTTAACGCCCCTTTTTCTTTCAGTGAAAAATCAAGTCAGATGTTTGTTTTGGAATATCTTCCAGGAGGAGATTTAAGAAAGATGCTTGATGAAGAAGTCTATTTTGACGATTAAAAAGCTAAATTTTATTTGGCTGAAATTATTTTAGCAATTGAGCATCTGCATAAATTTGGAATTATTCATCGAGATTTAAAGCCATAAAACCTTGTCATTGATAAGAACGGACATTTGAAACTCACTGATTTTGGTTTATCAGAATGGCAAATCAATAAAAAACTATAGAAATCCAGAAATATTGAATAGGATAAAATAAATAGTCCATGCAGAAAACCTAGAAAGAGAAGAACAGCTGTTAATAACAGTCAAAAGAGAAGAAAATTAATTGGAACTCCTGACTATATTGCTCCCTAAATCATCAATGGAATATCCTTGAATAATTTCACAATCGACTGGTGGAGCCTCGGAGTCATGGCTTATGAGTTGCTTATTGGCGCTAGACCATTTTGCGCTGAAACAATTGAGTAAGTGATTGATAACATTATCAATTTTAAACTAGAGTGGCCATAAGTAGGATATGAGGAAGGAATGATTTCTCCAGATGCTAAAGATTTGATATGCCAACTACTCAACAAAGATTTTACAAAACGTTTGGGCGTCAAAGGGGCGGATGAATTAAAGATGCACCCCTATTTCTCGGATATTAATTGGTAAAATATTAAAACATCTAAGCCTTCCTTTTTGCCTAAAATGGTAAATGTCAAACATTATTCGAAAATTGAGGAAGATACAAATCTTCGGGATTAGATTGACGAATTTATTGGAAGAGGTGAGAAAAAATCTAGAAAGAATGGAAGCAATCTTAAGTTATAAAGATTTGTTCGATACGATATCTTGGGTTCATAGACTATCGAGACTGTATAAAAAATTCACAAATAGCAAACGATGAAACTGAAGAAACTAAGAACGCTGCACGATATTTGCTTAAGCGAATGAATATTTTGTTGTTGCTAAGTCATATTTATATAAATAATAAAAAATAAAGAAATAATAAAATCGATATGGTATTTAATTTAGTTATTATTAGATAGTAATATCCCCACAAAAAATATCTCATATTATTTTATATATTCAAGATAAAATTATCAATTTTAGGTTATTTTTTAAACTAATGACTGCACCTATTACTGAATATGATTATCTTATTATTAAACCAATTAAATTTTTATTAAATATATGATTAAAATCGCCTTCTTGCCTTTAACATCAAATAACTAATAAATAGAAATTATTATTTGACAGTTATAACTCTATTCTTCCAAAAATCAATAACTTTACAAAATAAAGCGTGGAAAATGAACCTCGATAAAATGTTGATAAATGCATGAATATATTTTAGATTTGAAATTGACAGCCATCTATTTTCTTTATCTTTTATTTAGACTGCAAAACTGAATACTGATAGTGGTTAGTAAATAATATTGATAACTTGAGATTTTTATATCAAAAGTGTATTGTTTAGAAATTAATAATTATTGTAATCTAAGCTAAAAACATCATGCAGACGGACTCTGATTTTAAACACAATAGCTCTCTCAATAATATCGTTGAGCCATCTGAGCCTCAACTATTTTCAGAACACATTTAAACAACTAACGCTTTAGGAATGTTTATCAAACCTTTGATTTTTGCTGGCATTGATGGCTGCATCAATACTCTAACGATCATCACTAGTTGTATGGCTTTGAACTTATCAATAGAAAAAATACAATTTTATTGCTTTGTGATTATAATATCTGATGGAATATGCATGGGTTTGGGAGATTACCTATCAACAAAAGAAGAAATTAATGTTACTCGATCCAAAGAAGAATAGGCTTAATATCAAATATAACAGAATCTGGAAGATGAAAAGAAGTTATTAATTCACATCTATGAAAAAAAAGACTTCAGTCATGAGAATGCGGCTAGAATTATAGAGTTATACTCAACAAACCAGCAAGCTTTTCTCAATATCAAGATGCTGGAGCAATATAAATTGGTCAAAATTGATTCCTCAATTGCAATTAAAAATGGAGTTGCCTCTTTTATATCTTTTTTAGTCTGCGGTTTTCTTCCAGCCATGCCCTATATGATGTCTGAAGGAGCATTCTAATATTGGTAGAATTGGAACCATCAAACTGGAGTTGTTCTTTCTTTAGCTGCAATTTAATTATTTAGTCTTGGGCTAGCAAAAGGAGCGTTAATCGGAGTTAGTAAATGTAATTCAGCTTTCAAGACACTACTAATCGGGGGAATAATAGCTGCAGCATCTTACTTTATTATAATTTATCTATCAGATAAATATTGAATAAAAAATAATGATGCTTTATTCAATTTTATTATTGATTTTTTGCTGTAAAATTTACACGCTTACTTTTATTTGATTTTTATTAAAATTAAATAAAGGTGACTAAATTATTAAAAATTCATCTTTTTAGTTGTCTAAATGCAAATAACTCTTATTTCTTTTATATAAATAATCGTTAAATATTATCTCTATCCTAATATTTATAGACAGCCCTTAATAAAAGCAATTTTACCAACACCAAGATTGGCTCTATTAGTTGTAGATAAGATTTTAAAATAATATTTCCTTATATGCACTTTAATTTATCGTTGAACTATTCAGGATACGATCAATAAGTCATCTTGATTTGCTGGTTCCAAGTAGAAAAGAATATTTTTTGAACCAATTTATCATTTTAGAAGAAAATTATTTTTCTTTCATAAGAAATGGTCAATAATTGATATAAAATCTATCACTACTAATTAACAAAATTTTCTATTTAACTATTTTAATTTTTCTTTTATATATAATTTCAAGATGGCATAGGCTCAAAATATAAAGTACTTTTGTGGGTGCGGCAAGACCTACTCTTCATATCCAGCTTTCAGCACTCATAAAAAGCAAAAACACAATAATGTAAGTGTTCCTGGAACTAATCTTCCAAAGCATTATAATCCCAAAAGAGGAAGGCCATCCTTTACTATACCTCATAGAGAAAGAAATCCACAAATACGATTTTACAGCGCGTTGACTATCGTGGAAGTAGGTTTGCTTCGATTAGAATAGACATATAAATAAGTTATGTCCAAAGCCTAGTAAGAGGCAGACCTCACTATCCTCAATAGATATTTATAATTTCCTAATGGTAAGACAAACGTATCAAAAAATAGTAAAATACTCATTGAATCAATAACAAAGTTTAATTAAAGTTTAATCACTCATTTAAAATAGTAAATTTATATTCCTGTGACTGTCTATCTTCATAGTTTAACTACCTTTTTCCTCGAGAATCTCCCACTTGAAGAGGTACGATTAACTTGGGAAGATACTTCAAATGAGGAGGAACCTATCATAGATTCAAATTTATTTAACAAATTTTTTCATAAAAAAATAAATCTCTAGAAAATATCCTCTTTGAGTTAACAGATACCTTTGCCTAAATCATTCTTTTTATAAATTACTGTTATGCTGTCCTAATGGTTAGTTCAACTCGGCCAGTGCAATTCTGCGCTCACTATAAAAGCTTGATCACATTAAAATTTATTATTAATAATTTAATCAACAGAATAATTAATGAAAGATCATTTGCATGCTTTATTGAAATCTACAATTTATTTTATAACTAATTCAAATTTACGTATAAGTTTTGGTTAGTATATAAATTTCAAGTTATTATTATTGCTAACTGGAAAGAATAAATGAAATAGAGCAAAGTTTCAATTAAAAATTGCATTTCCTCCAAATTATTTGAGAAAAAATCATTAAATCAAAACCAATCAAACATCAGAAGTCTTAAGACCATTATCAGTCCTTTATTATTTATTTAGATCAAGGAAAAGTTCCCCTTTCAAAATATATTAGCGACAAAACAACAAAAAATAGCTCCATCAATCATCAACATTTCACATATTTTGAGTATTTGTGACAATAATCAGTAAAATGAAAGCCATGTTTAAAAAAGGAGATCTTAAATCTAATCATTAATTAAAAGGTGAATCAAGTGAAGAAAATAGAATGTAAATGGGAGAGAAAATGTAACAATAAGAGGAGTATTAAAAATCGTATCAATGTCGATATAATAATAAGATAAATGAGAGCTAAGCCAGTAAAAACACATCTTTTGTTTACAGATAACAAACCCAAGTTAAACAATAGGATATTTATAAGAAAGATAGGTCCAAATCGATGACGAATAATAGCAAGTCGAAGCAATTAACTTGCAAAATTCAATAGAAATTTATCAATAGTAAAAAATTAACTGAAATAAAATATACAAATAATAATGGCAATAAAACCAAAATTGAATCTGACAACAAAAATGCAAAAACATTTAGTTTACTCGATATACCCAAGAGTAAATAAGTTAAAAAACAGACCATCAATTACACTAAATTTGCATCCCTTTACAATAATGGAGACAACTCCATTGAATTAATTTAAATTAATGCTATTTTGGGATATGGAGCTAATGCAACTGTATATCTAGGCAAATAGAAAAAAAGTGAAGCTTGCTTTGCTGTTAAAATATACGAAAAATATAAACTTATTGAGCCAAGCAAGAAAAAAAGAGTCTTGAAAGAAATGTAGATTCTTAGCAAGCTTGATCACCCAAATATCATAAAAATTACCAATAGTTTTGAGGATAAACGACAAGTACATCCATTTTTACATAGATTCATATTTTATTTTAATACATTCCAAAAGCTGAAACTCTCCAGGATTATATTAGAAGACATCATTTTGAACTTCCCGAACCAAAGAAATAATAATTTTCTTATAAAATTATTTAGGCAGTAAGGTATTTGCATTAGGCAGGAATATCCCATCGAGATATTAAAACGGATAATATCATCGTTAATTAAGATGGAGTTGTCAAGCTCATTGATTTTGGTTTTGCAACCACCGTTGCTCGCGGATAAACTCATTGTGGAACTCCAAATTACATGGCACCTGAGCTTTTCGCAAAGAAAAATCCATATAATCCTTTTAAAGTGGATGTTTGGGCTTTAGGGATATTACTCTACTATCTTTTTGAAGGAACTTATCCTTTCAAAGGCTATAATGAAAAGGATCTTATTAAAAATATTAACTCTGGAAATGTTATCTTTAAAAAATGTGAAACGGATAAAAAATAATTAATTAGCTCTCTACTATCGGTGAATCCTCAAAATAGGCCAAATGCATCAAATATACTTCTTCAATTTAAAAATTAACTCCATCAATGATTTATGTAAATTCATTTACCCTTTTTTTATAGTCTCTCTTTATCTCTCTCGTATTGAACTCTCTGTTGAATAGCTACCTCTAGTGTTGATTTAAATGCTAAAGGGATGGAAAGGGTCATTCTTTTTGGCCATAACATCTTTTTGCGTAGTTTGAGGACAATAAATGTTTTTATTATTTGAGTAAACTATATTTAATCATAAGTACAAATGGAATTTTAGTTAAGTGGAATCCTCCTAAACATACACTGTATTCAATAGATAATTTAGGCCTATCTAACAGAGATGCATAGCTTTTCCCGAGTGAAAATGGAGTAAAGCAGAGTCTTATAGGGCATTAAAACTATTTAATAAGAAGTTTAATTTGCAATGCTGGTTTTTTTCCTATTTTTAATCTTGTTCCTAGTTGTACTGCAATTTTGCCTTTAAAATCAATGGTGAAATCCAGCATGAATCTATAAATTTCACAATTATGAACTCTAATATTCTAATTTGCAATATACTTACTTTGATGGGATTGATTGTTTTATCTTTCTCAATGATTTTAAAATATTATACATTTAGATTTTAAACAATGTCTGGCTTTTTTTTATTTAGACTGGTCAGTATTTCTTATTTTACAATTTCCTAAGTGAATGTTTATTTACATGAAATTATTAGCTATTGCACCATTAATTAAAAAGAACTCCTAGGAGTTTATTAAGCATATCGCAGGATTTCCCTGCGCTCTCTTTATAGGTATATAACTGCCCTATTTTATGAGTTTATCGATATTTTGGCTTGATGAATTGCTCCTTTAGTGCAAAGCTTGCCAAATTCCATATTTATATTTAATTAATGTTCTTGTTTTTTGTTTACTCGTAGCTGGGTGTATCTCCAAACAAAGAAAAATTATCATCTTTCATCAGACTATCATCATCAAATTATGGTATTTAGCTCTTATTAATACAATTCATATAAGCCAGATGTTTTTGTCTTCTACGATCGTCCCCATTAATTTCCTGCCTTGTCTCTAGCCTGAATATAGTCAATTTTACTCGTACTTTTCTTATGCGTCGACTTCATTAGCATATTTTTCATATTGTTCTTGATTTTCGATCATTAACTTTATTAAAACAATCAGATAAGATTCGATTTTATTAAACTCAGAGTATCGAAATATTTCTTCAAATATTTTTTATCGTAGTTTCCTCATTTCTACATAGGGTTCTTCATTCTAAAGATTGGCTTCATCTAGAGTCCCTTTCTTTCTCAACTTTTTTACCTCTTCATCTTTTTTTCTGTACTCATCCTGATATTTTTTTAAATCTTTGCTAATCCTTGTTCCAATTTCATCTTCAAACTTTACAACAGTTTTATTTTGCTCATTAATACAATCAGTCATTTTTTATATAGCTTTTTCCTAAAAACGATTAATGGTTTCAAACATTTTCAAAATTTTCTGGTCGTTGACACTGCTTGCATAGTAATGAAGTTTTGCTCCATTGAATTGAATTTTGAATCTGTTTTAGCTCCCCTTTGTTTTATTATTGGAAGCCTCTTGGAATTCTTTATTAAAACGTAGCATAATCTCATCTCCTTCACAGCTATTTTTCCTCAACTCTTTAAATAAATTGAGAATATCAGTCAGATAATTTCTAAAACCACTCTCATTTTTCTTTCGTCCGTAATATTTCGAAAAAATGCTATCAATGTCTGTTTCCTGGTTCAAAGGTTCTATTTCACTTGGTTTTTAATTTTTAATTTCTTCAATATAACTTTTTATATCCGGAGTTCTACTTTCTCCGAATCCGACCATCTGATTGATATACTGGTTAATTTTCCCATTAAAAATTTATAGATAGTCCTATAATTATTTACTCTCTTTTTATATTTGAGTATACAATGACTCTGAATTTGAAAGAGTGAAACTTTTAGCCCTTGAAATCTTTATTTCCATATTTTCTAACTCAATTTTAAGGAGACGTAAATCAAATTCGTATTTCAAGATACCTTAGACCTATTGGCCTTGTTTGATGCGATTTGTTTCAAGCATTTGCTGCAAACTCATTATTTTCTCAGTGGTTTTTTCAATATCTTTTAAAATTTGATCTTGTTAATCTTTAGCAGTTCTATAATCAGTTAAGAATAATTTTTCACGTTTCCTTGTTGCAATTTACTTGGCTTTTTTGATTGTTTCAGCGAATCCATTAAACTCTTCTACGATATAGGTTTTTATATCTTTTATTTCTTTTTCATTGAGTATCATTTTCTCAAGAATATACCAATTCACAATTCCCCAGTTAAACTTTATTTGTAAAAGGGTATCTTAACCATTTTCACTTTTATCCGTTATCCCTTGCGTCAACTAATCGCAACTTTGGCTATAATAAGAGGTATTATTAAAGTTATCTCTTCTTTCCATAATTCTTGAGGGTTCTTATTTCATAAAGGTTTACCAGTCTTTAAATTATTCCCTTTCTTTCAACTTAATAATACTATTTTTATATCGATTGTATATGGATTTTCTGTTTTCAAATTGCTTCAAAATAGCACTGAGAAATTATTGCATTAGGGTAATTTTGTGATCTAAAAATTCCCATTTAACTTTTGATTTCTGAATCAAATCGTTAAAATTTATCTATTCTTTACCTCTAAGATAAGTCATTACATTTTAATAGATTCCTTCATTTTCTTAAGAAAAAAGTCTGTCGTTCTCATTGCCTTGGTGTCTATAATATTTAATTCTATTTTTTCTTTATACATGCTGCATATAGAGATCTCCAAACAGTAGTTTAATTTTCCATTTCACTACATAACAAAAATGTTACCTATACCGATTTCATCCATTTCATATTTCTTCATCTCATTCTGAAAGTAGTAAGACAGAAAGGAAAACTGTAAGATAATGCATACTACAAAGCCAAGTAATAAACTAAGAAGGTCATAGTCTTGAAGAAGGTCAAAGTAGAATGAGATAAGAAGGAGAAAAGCAATTAAGATGGATGCGTAAAATATCCTTCGTAAAATATAGTGACTAGTTTGCAAACCCTACTATTGAGTACCTGTTTTCCGTTATTCTGATTATCGGTTATTCTCATTTGGACTTATTTAAATCATGATTTTTATTCAATTCAAAATTATAAAACAGGATAAATTATAAGGGAATCATTATTAAGAACTTTCATCTCGATTTTTTCTGGGACTCAGTCTTTCTCTCAAGTAATTTTAGTGTTTTATATCATGGGCTAACCTAGAATCAGCTCTCGATCCAGTACCTATAATTTTATGGCTATCTTTGGTTGTTTTATACTCAGTTTATTCTTTTAAAAACTATATAAACAGCAAAAGTACATAGGTTGTATTGTATGATGAAATTATTTTAGCTGGAACATACCAAAATATAAAGGGAATTATACAGTGAGGAAACAGCTGTGCAATATTTTAGAGACAGAGTATATACAAGTCAATAGGAGCCTGTATTTTAATTACCTCTGTTGGATTATTACAGATTTGGTTTGGATTTCCACCATAATATACCACGATTTCCATAGCTTGAAGTACCAGAGCTATTACAAAAGCAAATCTAACAAGATTTATTTGTAAATTCTTAAGTTTAATTTGATGATTTTCTTTTAAGAGAAGCTGTTCAGAGATAGAAAGATTATTATCACAAATATAAGGCGCCTACTTTAATGGCAATTTGGATTTATGGCTATAAATAAAGGCTATTATCATCAACACAGCTTGAATTGAAATAATGATAATAGAGCTAATTCCTTGATTAGGGTTGCATGATTTAATTTCACTTGTATAAAGTACAATGATAGTAACTAATAATAGCATAGATAGAATTGTGATTCCAATAAATATTTTTTTCATGTTTCTAGATATGGTTATGATTACTTAAGCTTTTCTCTATGAAATGATGTACTCTTCATTACACAAAAGACAAATCCGTAGGTAAGAATAAAATATGAGTAGGCTTAGATTATTAATAAAATCAGTCTGGTAATGAAATATTACATTTGACTATACAGACCGATCAGTATTAATGAAGAAAAGACATTTATTCCTAATGGAAGCAACTCGAAAGTAATTCTGTTTTCGAGTTTAAAGGTTTTAAAACAAGAATATACAGAAAGAATCAGTATCACGATACTGATGCTAAATACTGTATACTATCTAAAATAGCTAATCTTTTACCTTAGACACCAGCCATAATCTTCATCTGTGCAGGTATCAAAAAGCCAAGCCATTTGGTGATATATCAGTAAGCTTAAAATATATATAAGAAGAAAATTAGAATGACTTATGGAGCAGGTTTAACAGATTATTTCTTTTCTAGAACAAATCATTAATATATAAAACATCAGATTTATT
>Ga0302280_1001424_pt1 | contig 19776 bp, 37 predicted proteins | sample III_Fen_E1_1_FD_198771 | JGI IMG/M metagenome (GOLD analysis project Ga0302280, IMG submission 198771) | Peat permafrost microbial communities from Stordalen Mire near Abisko, Sweden - III_Fen_E1_1 | ecosystem: Environmental > Terrestrial > Soil > Wetlands > Permafrost | place: Sweden: Abisko... | reverse complement strand
CTTTGCTTACATGATGCTTCACCATATCTAGATTGCTAGAATCGAAATAGGTACTCTTCATTAAGTTAAACTTAGTCTTGTTATCTGGATAGTCAGCCCTCATGTGCTTCTCTAGGCATTTAATAAGTTCACTTCTAAGAGACTTAGGAATTATATACTTGTCTTCCATCCTGCGGAATAGGGATGTCTCAGAGCTCTTGGCGAGGTCTCCGATTATGTATCTCTCTGCATAGGATTTAGCGAAGGTCTCTGTGGTGATAGGTTCTGGGGTAGTCCACTGTCCGTTTGGATGTGCTTTAATAGTAGCCATAGGTTAATTATATCACTCTTCTGAGTCGAGATCAAAGTGGAACTCAATGAGTCGATTCATCAAGGTCTCTGAAACTTCTAGGTACGCTTTCAATCTGTTATCGTAAGCGTTGTCAGTTAAAATCTTCCTTTTACGCGGATAATCTGTCCATTCACAGAGTTGAACCCTATCTTCTTCTTTTTTAGAGCGTAAACGGCCATGTAGCTTATCAAACTCTTTAACAAGCTTGGGTCTCTTTAAGTTACCGTATCCAGTTAAGCCGTTAAGTAATGCCTTCTCTAGCTCTTCCGTATGATTCTCTAAATTGTCCATAAAGAAATCAACCATGAACTGAGCTATGTCGGTTTTCAAGGCATCCTTCCTTTTCCTCTTATCCTTGGCTCTTCTTAGTGCTAACTTTTTTCTCTTATTATTCTCTTTCATAACTTTAAAGTAACAATCTTGGATTGGTAAAACTTCTTGCCAGGATAAACGAGGCAGGTAAGTGGGCGATTTCCTTTACCGCAACCAGTATCGATGAACGCTCTATCTTTAAAGATACGAGGGTGAGTCTGCTTGCCGGGACCAGGTTGATGCCCGCACACTCTGAACTTATCGATCCAAGGTATCTCAGTGTTCTCGTCTGTAAAAGTCCACATGATGTCATCGCCCAGACGATCCATGAAGTGTTTAAACTTTGGATCGTTAGCGCGATCAGCATAGTCCGCTTGATAGTCAGTGATATCACTCATCATCGAGATGATCTTGTCGAATGGGGCATGCGTTCCGATGACCTCTGCTGTTTCGTAATAAGGGATCGTGCGAGAGGTGATCTCTTTATATCCTTTTGCTAGCAATGCCTCTGCGATACATTCTGGAAAAATACTCTTTAAACCCCATACTGCTTTATAGTTATTTAAAGTTGTATCTAGGTAGGTTCTCCACTGACCGCTTCCAGTCTTGAGATAGTCCTCCAGCATCCAATCGTGGTTTCCTCTTACAAAGTAGGTCTGATCTGGATACTTTCTAGTGAAGTCAACTAAAGCTTCTACAGTGAGAGCAGCTTGAGGACCTCTGTCCACTAGATCTCCTAAGAAGACAATGTGGTCATCGGGAGTTATAAGTGGGATAATCTGGTCGAGTACATCCATGAGCTTGTCAGCTTCATTGTGGACATCTCCAAACAAATAAATCTTTCCTTTTGGTTCATGTAAAGGCAATCTACCGTATTGTGTAACGCTCATTACAAGATTATACTATTTCAATATCTCGCGCTCTACGAGCTCATGGGCGATAGCGTCTCTAAGCGGCTGATCAATCTTAAATGTCTCATCGGGAGTTGAAACTAGAAGCTCAAGGTCCTTTTGACGCAGTTCCCCAACTTTAGTTCTCAACAAGTTATAGCGCTCTTCTTTAGCCTTGTCATCCATGAACCATTGCCAGTTCTTCAACTGGATGTTATCTTTAGCTGCTAGGTGTTCCCATATTGTCATTATCTTAGCGCAGTGAATCTTACGTCTCTCATCAGTGTAGTAATATATAACTACGGCAAACAGGGCAAATAAACCCAATGGACCAAATATTACTCCAGCGGCCGCTATAGAGAATTTTTCTTTATCCCACTCAAGGTCCTCTACAAGAGTCGCCCAAGCTATGAATAGGAGTAGAGTAAATGAGCTCGCTCCAAAGAATACAGGCCAAAACATTACACGGGACCTTTGTTATCGTCTATTAGATTTTGTTCGGCTATGATATCTTTAGCAGAAGGAACCAGCTTACAAATAAGTTCCTCTGTCGTCGTGTGCCCGATTTCTTTCTTCATAATGTTTTTAAGTATGTCAGAAGCTGTATTAAACTTCTTCCTATTTTTAGAGAAAAACCACGGTTCAAAGACTTGGAACTCTATCTTATCTAATGTGACCCATACACGGGAAAGTGATTGAGGTAGATATATGTAATTGGCGGTGACGGCAGTGGGATGGTAGAAGAACATCGAGCCATCTGTTACCGATACAAACTTTGGATTTAAAGTCCATTCACGATGAATGGCACGAATCAATACGTCGAATTCATCTACTGTCATTGTTCTTTTGGACATGTAGAGATTATACGATCAGGATTTTAGTCTTGAGGTGTTTCTTCGGTCACAACATCGTTGTTGTTGATAAAATTCGCTAGGTCGTTGGGGTGCATGTCGTGAAGCAGTGTCAATAGTTCGGCAACGCCTTCTGGGTTAGAGTACTGCATATCGGTGGCTTTTGCTAGGACATAAGTATAGAACTCATCGTCACTTGTGTCGCACTTCTTCAACCTCTTCTGCCATGCGCGGAGTTTCTTTCCGTCCACATGATGGCGCCCTCGGTTGAGCTTTTCAGGTACCATGCGGGTATTCTTAGCGGCGTACCCCTTCGCGTTGTTCTTGCGATCCGGCGATAGCTTTTCGCCAGTTTTTTTCTCAGCGCTTTGAGTCTGCTTGACGATAGACGCGCGCGACCCGAGACCCGACGATTTTTTGTGCGCAGTTCCATTTTTCCCCTTCTGACGGCGCAAAGCATCGTCTGCTTTAGTCTGAGCTCGCTGCCAAGACCCTGGAGTCTTCTTAGCTGATTTTAACTTCTTTAGGCACGCTGAACAGCGGCCAGATGGATTGCTAGCGTTGGCACTCTTACCACCGCATCTAGGACATGATTTCTCTAAGACTTCTTCCATGACCTAATTATACCACTATGGGATATTAGGAATTAATTAGGGTCCGGTCTAAGTAAATACTCTGCATTCTATTGACTGTACGATCTTCCCATCCATGAGCTGGATCTTCTTGTATGTGATTTAAGACTAATTCTAAAGCTTCCGTACTCAGACAACCTATGTTCAGATATAGGTGTGTAAGCCATTGGTGTTTACCGTGTGTTCTAACAATCTTTGCATTAAATTCGTAGTTAAACTCACCTTGAGTCATATTAGTGCTCCGTTGGAGTCCTAGTGGGAAGGGTGGGACCGTCATCTGAAGTCATCAAAGAGACCTCAGCAAGGGCTGCTTCTAGGTCTAGAATGTAGTCATTTAACTCAGAGATATCGTTTATAAGCCGGTCGTTCTCGATATCCTTTAATTCTATAGTTTCCTCTAAACGTTCGATCCTATTCTCTAAATAGGCCGTATCTTCCTTTAGATCTTTAATAACCTTAGCACTCTCATCTTCGGTACCTACAAGTCTGCTACGCAACCTACCGCCGTCTCCTGGCTTACCGCCACCTGAACCGCTCATGTTTGCTCCTTGTTGTTATCTACTCGACCCGCGAATGAATCCATTAGCTTTTTGTACATTTTAGGGCTCTTAATCTCTGGCCTAATAAACGGAGCCATCTGAACTTCTTCCCCATCCATGAGAGCTTTCTCCATAATAGCTACAGCAATCTCATCCAGTGCTTGTTCCTTAATGTACATCTTCTCGTCAGGGAAACCTATCTCGACTTCACAATACATGTGATACTCTTCCGAGAACTTTCCTGTATTCTTGTCGTAGTCTTGTCTAGGGTAACCTTTCACATCTAGATGGAATGGGATTGAAGTCCCGGGAAAGTAGTCAGTAATCTTCTTACGGATGCCGTGACCAGTTCTCTTCTCAGCCCCAATTTGGGATACTTGCTTACTAAGCTCATGAAAGAAGTTTAGAATCTCAGCTGACGGTTTCTTAGAGGTCTCTTGGACTAGATGAAGTAGGAACGCATCAATGCGATAACTTAATTTAACGTCCTTGATTGGATCGCCGCTGTATCTGGCCATATTAACCTTGTTTAAGAACCGCTTCGTCTTTAGATCTACGAGTCAACTCATCATACAGTTTATCTAACTTAGCAATCAACGCTAGTCCTGCTTTGCCATCTAGATTGTCAATATCGTCATACTTGATATCGTCAATCTGACCATGAACACGACGCATCTCGTCTTCTAGAACATCTAGAGCAGTTCTTGGTGGTGGAGCTACATATGGGGCAGGCGGAGCTGGCAGTGGAGGGGGAGAGTAAATGGTTCCAGGCTGTCCAGTGATCCACTGCCAAAAGGTCACGGGTTGTCTTAATACTTGATCGCTCATACTTACTCCTCTAAATTACTATAAGCTTCGTGCTCTTCGTCGTTCTCTTCTTCACTGAGACCTTCAAATGCATCAATCTCATCAGGATCTGTCAACTCTTCTGTTTCGATCTCTGTATCTAGAAAGTCTTCAAGTTGAGTCTTCAGCCATTCAATTTCGTCACGTTGATACGCAACTACGTTGAACGCTACACGATCTTGAATTCGATTTGCAATGCTCTGTGCTTTCTTAATCGTCGACATTATTCGTCCTCATTTTCTTCTTCATCTTCGCCATACTCACCAAATGCTTCATTAAGCGCTTGAAGGGCATATGCTGCTTCAGTTTCTAGATAATCTCCAGTTCCTGTATCAGTTTGGCTAACTTCAATTAAGATCTTTTGAGCTTTTCTAACAGCTGTGAATTTATCGATATTACTCATGTGGTCTTTTTACCTTTCGTTGCGTGATCTGGTATCTTTACGGTTTCGCCAAGTCTCTTGAGAGGATGATCGGTCGTTCCACCTTGAGAGATGATGAATAGAGTCGTCGGAAACTTCTCACCTGGTCTCATCCAGCTTTCAACCGGAACATCGCCGTAGCAACCATCGGTTACCACAATGCTGAGATCTGGTTTCTTCTTAAGGATATCTTGCATCACTGGGGTGAGATCTGTACCGCCAGATTGAATGTCTGCGCGATTGATTCGTTTTCCAAGCTTATACTCATCATCCTTATATAAGGCCGTATGGAAGAAGCCAAGGCGACACTTGCGTGATCCAACTCGTAAGAATTGATCGACAACTTCTAAGAACTCATTTGCTTCCTCGATTGAGATTGAACCAGACGTATCGATATAGTTCTGAAGCTTAGGAAGATCGCCGACCTTAGTACCTGGAGCTTTGTTTCCAAAGCGCTTAGATTTACGGGTCCAAGAGTGCTTGCGATCGTGACCTGCAGCGTGGCGCTTCATTGCTAACAATAACAATGCTTTATAATTCAACTCAGCGCGACGAGCTTTGATGTCTTCTAAGAGTTCTTTAACAGAGTCAGGAAGAGCGGAGTAATCGAGACGTGCTTTAACGATCGCACGCTTAACTAGATCCTCAGTAGCATCAAGCATGTCTTTCTCTTCTGCAGAACCATCCCACATGTGCTCATCTAAGGTCTGAGGTAAATCGCCGGTATCGGCTCCACCGCCGGCATTGCCTTTGGCTTTCTTACCCTTGCCTTTTCCTTCGCCACCTTCACCGTCGGCTTCGCCCTCACCATCTCCGTCTCCACTGTCATCATCTGGGTCTTGGAAACGGGTCAAGAGCTTCTCATAGTAATACTCCATGGTTTTGCGAGTTTCCCATGGGATCTGTTTCTTGGTCTTATCATCGATATCGAAGAAGTCTTCTACGAAGATACCGCGACCTGGACACATGTCGTTTGGACAAGGTTTCTTAGCTTCCATTGGAGGACATTGAGGACAACCTTTTGGAATATCTTTGATGTATTGATTGATCGCCATGTCGGCACCGATGTTCATCAACATACGTTTGCGAGAAGATATCTTTAAGAAAGGAACACGAAGAGGGTGTTTGTGAGTGATATGACTCAACTCATGGAGAAGAACGCCCTTACGTTCAAGGATGCTTAACTTCTTACAGAAGAAGTAAGGGTTGATGATCATGTCCCATCGCTTAGCGTCTGTGTTGAAGCAGATCCCAGCTGTCGGAATTTGATGTCCGTATGTGATATTGAGGCACTGTAGAACCGAACCCATGAAAGGGTGAGTCTTTGCACACTCATAGATCGCTGATGCTAGTGCTTGCGACTTCAGCGCAACATCTACATGCTCATGATCTAATAATTCTTTTGTAAGCTTGGGTCTGATTCTTGATGACATTAATTGCCTCCGTTATATCCTCTTATAGTTTCGGAAAAATAAATAATGTCCCGGTAGCAGAGGAGGAACTTCGCTACCGGGACACCTGCTAGATACTTTAGTCTTTTTTATCGACTTTAGTAGCTCTAGCCAACTTTAAGTTCGATTTCAATACGCCGATGAGCTCTGGATGGCGTTTAACGAATTCACCGAAGAAGTCGCTCATGCGTCCATTGGTCTGCTTGAATCCGCAACCTTTGATCAAGTTAACAGATAAGTCAGCTGGGATGATGATAGCAACTTCTGCCATCAAGTCCTCATCAACCTGGTCAGCCTTACAGTTCTTCTTGAGACCGCCGTAAGCTTTGATGATCGATTCAACCGTGGTCGCGATCATATCACCTTTGTATGAGTTAGGATCAGATTGTTGCTTGAGCTTAGAGAGAGCTCCTGAACGATCTTTGAGCAACTCAGTTGCGGTCACTGGAGCTTGATCGTAGCAATACTTGTGGTATTCGTTACCGATGTCTTTACCGAGGATCGAGTTAACGACGATTCGGTGAAGGTTTCGATTATTGCGAACGCCAGCTTTTTCAGCCGTGTTCACCATTGCCCAAGTACGAGGAGAGATGTACTTGCCGTTTTGGCCTAATTCTTTAGAGGTTTTATAAACCCAGATAGCATCTCCAACGAACCGTTGGATGCTTTCATTCCATTCCTCTTTGTCCATGAACTCCATGAACGTGAGTGGATCATACTCGACTTCGAAATCGACGAAGCGATCTTTCAATGCTGTATCCATAGTATTAACGTCATACTCAGATGAGTCTGGGTTAATACACGCTGCGACCATCCAGCCTTTAGGAACAACGTACTTGTGGATCTTGCCGTCGGTCAAGAGCTGCATGAGACAGTTCATAACGCCGGTAGTACCACGGTTTGGTTCCTCAAGAAGGATGAGACCCTCTGACTCTGGGTCACGAGGCCAGAAATCTGGCTGATAGTGGTTAGTGATCTTTGCGTTAGCGATAGTACCATCTGCGTACTTCTCTTCGATAACTTCATTCTCTGGAAGACCGATCAAGTCTGGAGCTTCCATGTATGCGATCCGTAGATCGATGAACCCGAAATTAGGGTTGCGTTTCTTTTGGGCTTTAACCCATTGCTGGACAATCTGAGACTTACCTAGTCCCGCTTCTCCAGTAAACATTGGGATGAAAACGTCACCTGCTTTTCGAGCAGCTAACGCAGTATCCATTACGGTCGTGATGTGCGATGGCTTCATTCTTCCTTTTCCTCCAATTAAAATAACCTTTCGGTCGTTGTACAAAATTATAGTTTCGGGATTTAATGTATTTCCCTAGCAGTAGGTTCACCAATAGCTGCCGTATCTCTGAACTTAGCATAGATAAGCTGACTCATGATTGCCCTAGCTGTATAGATCTCTCCAGACTTTAGATCACCCTCTTTTTCAAGAGTCGCCGCCATCTGATTAAAGATCTCCTTAGAGAACGATAGGATATTTATAACAGAGAGCATCTCGTCTGCTGTAAACACCATAGAGTACTCATTTTCTCCAACTATTGGTTTAGTTGGAACTTCGATCGGTGTCTCGTTCTTCTTGCTGGCCATTGATTACTCCATCTACGTATTTTTTGCGAAGTTCTGGTGGAAGTGCTGATAGATCGATAGCTTCAACGAGTTTCTTTTTACCTTTACGAGGCTTGAACTCGTTAGTGTATAGATCTGCATCTTCCATCGAGATGATAGTGGCAGGACCACCAGCATTACTGGATTTTATACTTTCCGGTTTTGGGGGAGTCGATGGTCGTGTAGATACGCCAGCGGGAATCTGCTTGATAACTCCACCTTTTGCTAGATACTCAGCTACGGTTTGCTTCTTCATGTATCTATTTAGAATCAGGATTTATTTAAAGATGTGATCATCGACTGCGTCTGGAAATAAAGAGGTAAGTTTCCTCAAGTATTCCATATTTTCTTTATGCTTATCTCTAGTCTGGATAAGTTTAACAAGCTTACAGTACTTCCTGTAGTTGCCTCTCCACTTTTCGAACCATCTAGAAGAAGTCATAACAGAGTCTGCGTTGCTCAGCTGTGGATTTGGAAAGCTAAGTCCATACGTAGTCTTAAGGAAGAGATAGCATTTCAACTCATTAATACAAGAGTTAAAGCCTATAGCTACAGCATGGTTGTTATTTGGGTCGTTTACCGGTATGCTATACTGATCACTGAGTGCAACTTTAGGTTGCCAAATTACTACACTATCTTTAAACTCAAAAGACTCCGGCGATCTCTCGAAATGATCGATCAACCTTTGTAGAGTTATGTTTATCAACTCGTACTTATCCATGGGAGGCCTGATAGTATAATGATAGGGTAGACATCTATAAATTATACCAGCGAGGGGCTTAATGGCAACGGTAACAGAACTCACAGATCTATTGGCCTACGGAGTAGACATCAAGAACCGAAGAATCTACTTCGGAGTCAACTTAGATCAAAGTGATGCAGATACATTCTCCTCTTTCACCCCTGGAAGCGTTGAAGTTGCGGTACGCGCAATGCACAGGATGGCAATAGAAGGCCCAGGAAAGCCAATAGAGATTCATATGAACAGCTACGGAGGAGATCCGTATGCAATGCTTCGCCTTCATGACGAGATCCTAAGTTGCCCATGTCAAGTTAAGTTCTATGGTGGTGGCGCTATTATGTCGGCCGCTACGTGGATTCTAGCCTGCTGCGACGAGCGATACCTTCATCCTAATGCCACAGTGATGCTTCACGACGGTTGGTCTATGCCAGGCGATCTAAAGCATACCGATATGCTTATATGGGCTAAGGAAGAGAAGAGACTTCAAGACTTACTGTATGACATCTATACTGCCAACTCGCATATGCCTAAGGAGTTTTGGGAAGACGTCTGTCAGCGAGACCTGTACATTACGGCTAGCGAAGCAGTGTCATTAGGGTTGGCTGATAAGCTTATCGAACCTAAGAAGCGCGGTAACCTACGTAAGATGCGTCAAGCTGCGATGAAGAAGGTTCCGTCCAGCCAGGAGATGAGAGATCTTCTTAAAGACATGTATGCTCGTATCAACAAGGTTAAAGTGCCTAAGATTGAGTTGAATCCTGTAGTTAAAGAATCTGCAGATCCACATCTCACTGTTGAGAAGCCCGCAGAAATAGAAAAAGCTCCTCAACCAGTGGTCGAAGAGCTTCCTAAAGAATCTAATACTTAATTACTTAGCTGCAGGCGGATCTTGATTGTCGTTCTTGCTGCTGCTGTTACCTTGAATCAACTGCCTAGCTACTCCGAACAATAAGAATGCTCCTGCTAGAACTAGGACCGCTAGCGCGATATCTAATAATGCTGGCATATTATTTACCTTCTTTTCGAGTTGCTAAGCGCTCATTGATGCGCATTAAGTTCTCAATACCGATTGCCTCGAATGGATCAGCTGCACTCTTACCGTTACCACCACCGCCAAGCACCATCATGCTAGGGAGTTGTAGTTGTGCGAGCTCGTGCGCTACGCCGATAGAAGTCTCTTTATTGATTGTGGCACGTTCAAGTGGGGTCAAACCTGCGGCAACCTTCAAGCGGTTAACCTCAGCTTCAGCTTTACCATTAGTGATGCGTGCTTGCGCGTCTTGCTCAGCTTGCTGACGTTGAAGTTTAGATACTTCGAAGAGTTTCTCCGCGATCGTTACTTCTTTCATCTTCTGAACATCCTGCTCAGCTTTTTCTGTTGCAATCTTAGCATTACCTTGCTCACGAGCGGTAATAGCATCTTGCTTAGCTTTCTCAGCATTAGCACGAGCTACAACTTTCATCTGCTCAGCTTCTTTCTTCTTTTGAATCAATGCTTCGATAGTCGCATCGAAATCCAACTCTTTAATAGTGAAGGATACAACCTCTACGCCGTATGTGGCTAAGGGAGATGTCTTGCGAATAACTGGCTGACCCTTATCGTCTTTCTTAACAAAGACTTCATGGTCCACTAGTTCATTCCCGTCTGCGTCTGCAGTCTTGATCTCACGAGCAGTCACATCATAGATACCATTCTTAATTTGGTCCTCTACTAGGGAGGTGAACTCTGAACGTCGAGTAGAGTATGACTCTTCCGCTTTCATAAGTGTTGCTGTTTGCATCATAGCTTCTGCTACTGTCTGACGAATTAAGTCGTGCTTAAGGGCGTCATAGCTCTTAAAGTCCTGGTGAATTCGTAGACGTTTAACGGGATCGATTGGCAGGCGGTATTTAATAGCGCCGCTGATGTCAGCAGTACCACCGTCGTTGAATCGAACGTGGATAGGATCAGACTCTGCTCCATCTCCGCCGTCTAATTTAGACTTAGAGAAGTAATGCATGTCCGATACTTGGTAAGTATGAACATCTGCGAACAGGCGCAGGTAAGAACCCGGCGTGTCGATTACGGTCATGCTACCTGTTACTGCTGCTTGTTTAATCTGATAGAAACCTGCGTTGTTGGTTCCTACTAAGCTGCGGCCTACACCGACTAACAAGAATAAACCGATCACACCACTTACTAGTAGCCCGATCAGCTTGAGTTTACGAACGTCCATATTTAAATCTCCTTTCGAGAAATTGTTGGGACTTTGTTGTTTAAGAGCTGCCATTTACACCTCCAAATGAAAATAGTGCATCATGAATATCTCATGATGGTGATAGATTGTTTCAGAATCTTCGGTGGTTTTATACTATATTGGAAATGGATTGGGGTGGGGAATGGGTCGTCCACTATTATTTGCAGACGACCCCGACCTAACCCGCTAATCATCCAGAATGTACACTTCAAGGTGCGCTTATGTACAAAGCATCGTCATGCCATTAGTTAACGTGGAACAAACACTACGAGCCGCCCAACATGAAAGGAGCTCCGACCACGGTTGCTAGCCGGTGAGATTTCTCTCGACCAGTTTCACAAACTTCTTATACTTATATTTTGCTTGTTTGATAGCGTACTTGTAGGTTTTGTACCTACCGCGCTCTTCACCTGTGTACTTATCTACTAGGAGGTAGATGACAGCATAGTGACTGCCGATGTCACCATCGTCGACGAATGCTTCGCCTTGCTTGATCTCGTACATCTGCTGCCAGTTCATGGTTTTATTAAAACCATCTCTGCAGATTCTTTGTTGATTCTATGTTTTTCCATATCAACGCCATGCTTGCGGCGTCGCATCTTGTAGTTATCTTGCTCATTAGTTTTTATGTGCTTGTCGTTATCTAAGAAGGCAGCGCACTTCCACAAGCGATGAACGGCCATATGTCTATAGTATTTCTCTTTGGTCATAAACTTGGTCCCGCCGGAAGGATTCGAACCTCCCTCGCTGTTTACCAGCTTCACCATATGAGATAGAGTCTGTTCGGGCCTTAGTGCACTTATCTCCCTACTTATCTCGTCTCGCGGGTCACTTAAATTTTTTGTTGCTCTTTAAAAGCAATTATCGCTGTTATACCAATCTTCCATTCTTCTACGGTGAAATTAGTACCTCGACCTATATTGCAAACACCACAGCAGGGAAGAACGTTAGATAATACATAACCTACATCATTATCAATTCTATCCAAAGATATTCCTTTTTCTTCTTTAAGGGAACTGTCGCAATAAAAACAATTTTTACTTATTAGTGCTATATAACTTATTTGATCTATATTTGACGTTAACCCTAACTTTTTAGATCTTTCTTTTATCATTGCATGTCTATGAGCCACTGAAGACATTATTGTTTCTTTTTTACTTTGAAACCATGCCTTCTTGTAAGCGTTCTTACATACTTTACATGTTCCGTACCTTCCATCTGGAGATCCAGCAGCTTTAACAAATGAATTTAGTGACTTACTAATGCCACATTTAGTGCAAACTTTTTTCTTTTTATGGTACATGTTACGTTATTGTACCATAAGTCTTAGTTAAGTGGTCCGCCACCGGTGAATTGAACACCGTACTTCAGACTTATAAGATCCGCACTCTGACCGATGAGTTAGTGGCGGATGAATCCGCTGAGTGCATTTTGATGATCGTAGCTGAGTAAACTCAAAAATATTATATCACATTGGGGAAAGCTCTCGGCGTATCTCCATAAGAGCCTTGCCGAGTAAGTTTTTCCCTGTGCCTACTCCACCCTTTTCACCTGTACCCCAGATTTTATCGTAGGGAGAGTCTTCATAGATGATAGCATCCTCAGTGGACAGTAGGATAGCCTTAAGGTGGGCGTCGTTGCCAAACTTAGCTCTTAGAGCATCGAGCATGACCTGGTACTTAACATCTTCCCAGTCATCCCTTAGCGTCACAACTCGACCCATACGCTTAGCGTCTAGTGGAGTTGGAGCATTACGGATAGCTTCACGCTGCTCCTTGTCAAAGGTCTTCATGGCAGCGAAGTAGTGCTCAGTGGTTGGCCACATGCTCTCTTCAATGTTAAAAGGTCCAGGATAGAAGTTAGAGAATACTCCAAACTCTTCTTTTTCAGACCAAAAGAAAATCTTACGTTTCATACTAGTTACCCAATCCAAAGCCGGTTGCGCGCTTGTCTTCGAAGTTCTTCTTGTAGCGCTTAGAGTGGTTTACCATCTCATCAACTACTTCTTTATAAGACTTATCGTGGAGCAACGCACGAACAGCAATCTCTTCCAAGTGGGCGATAGAGAAGTCCTCAGTGCCCTTGATAGAGATGCAGGCTTGCTCTTCCTCTGTAAGCTCTCGGTGAGAGATGAAGGTTAACAGAGCAATCTTCTCCTCAGCGGTTGGAGGATTGAGTTGAAGCATTAGGTCGAAGCGACCTGGACGATCTGCTAAGCTCTCTAAAAGGTTTTCAGGGTGATTGGTGGTCGCAACGATGAAGGTTGGGAGACGGAAGGTTACGCCTACGCCGTCAAGAAGGTTCAATAGACCAGAGTCAACTGCCGCTCTACCGTGATCTCCGTCGCGCTCTCCACCACCGATATCTTCGATGATGAGGATTAAGCGAGTGCACTCGGAGGTATACTCAGAGCGAGTGGTGAGGAACCGACAAACGGAATCTGCCTCGATATCTGAGGTAGGCCACAAGAACACAACTGTACCTGCATCCTCTGCAACTAGATCGGCGCAGAACTTTTCGATGGAGCTAGTCTTACCCATACCAGGCTTAGAGTACAAGAGCACTCCGCGCTTAGGAGGACGGTTTAGCTTCTTATACACATCGAGCTTGTTGAAGAAGGTCCTTGCTTCCTTGATGATCTGCTTAGTGTTGTTAGCTGTCTCGAGGAGAGTGCGCTGCTTGAGCTCTACCTTAGAGAGAACTAAACCAGCATTAGACTCCACGAAGGTGTGAATGCCGGGTTTAACTTCGTACTTTCTCTCTTCTTCGGCACGCTCGTACTTCATCTGAATGATCTGCGATTCGTTTTGGAAGCAGAGATCAGACTCTGGCAGCTCCAATACTTGGCCCTCTACCAAATCGTCAAACTTGGTGATCTTCTTAATTTTAAATCTGCCCTCTGTAGGTTCTGCCATTTTATTCTCCGTTAACGAGGTGTTTATACCTGTTTGTTTTTCTACCCCTATAATGGTTAGCGCGTCTAGCCTCACCCATTATGCTGATCTTCTTGTATTTACCGTTAGGTGCTATGTCGACTAAGTTATCTTTCTCAAACATGCTCACTAGATAGACTCTATGACCAACAGGCATTCGGGTTACGAATCTGTTTATCTTCAAGCCATCGGCATTGCTGATTATGCGTCGATTAAGCTTTGTATCCATTCAAAACCTTCCAGCAACCGTTAACTCTACAAGCAATACTGATCTTGTCTTCTTTTCGGGATGTACCAATCAAACGTTGTGCACTTCCAGTAGCATATCCATTATGCTCCTTGAACTGTACAGCTCTGCCACCGATATCAAACTTGTCAAGCCCACCATTGACTCGCCAAGCGTCCCTATTACTAGTTCTCCTCTTAAGGATCTCTAAGTCGTCGAATGAAACGTTGAATACATTCACTGATTAATAATACCTTTTTAACAATTTCTTAGTAAAAGCAAGGAGGATATCCTTCTGATTGGAGTAGTTTAGATACTCAAACCAACGTCTATCCAACCTATCTATCAACATATTTTTACATTCATGAACAAAGAAAGGATCGTACACATTGCCGTTCATATCTTCATACCAGCACTCAACAAAGTTGTAATACTGTCTGACCGGTATCTGTACGATCGCTTCCCCATGCTTTAGAAAGACCCAATGAAGCTTAAACGGCTTCTGCTGCTCTTGCACGAACTTCCTCTAGAGCATACTCTTTAACCACTGCACCATTTTCGAAAACGGTTCTAAGCAAGCTGCCAAATGGCGCTGAACCCTTTATGGTTTCGTACTTAGACCCATGAGTTCCAAGTTTGACAAGATCAAGGCGTCCACGCTTGGACCTCTTCCCAGAATCAGTAACTGGATCTTTATAGACATCAACTGAGACGCCGTTGACAGTAGCCTCTGAGCACTTGAAGGCGAAACGTTGTGTGTCACGATTAACCTGCTGGAGCAATGCTCCACCCATTCCAAAAGCGACATTAGTTGCAGAGAATCCAGCAGCAGTAGCAGCTTCCAGAATTGCACGGATCGAATCTTCGTTAATTCCGTCTCCTTGAATAACTCTAACATGATTAATAACCTTGTAACCTTTCTTATTGTAGGTTGATCCAAACTTCTTATCAAGAAGCTGAAGAGCCTTCAATACAACTTCTGGCGGGTTACCAGAGTCAGGACGTACAACTAGCATACCACCTGAGTTAACGACCTCATCGTAGAGCGTTCCGCCCCAGATATTTTCGATAGCATTATAGAGATCGTAGGAGTCAGAGACTACGGCATATAGACCTCTGCCATACTGCTTGATCATGTTACGGTAGGCATCCGCCTCGTACTCGCGACCCCACATAGTGATCGTGCTATGCTCAGCTGCTGGGATAGAGAACCCAGCCATCTTGCTCTTGTAGTAATAGTTGGCATAGCGAATGCCAGGCATTGTGTCTGAACCCATGAAGTTGACTAGATGGGCTGCTCCGCCGATCTCAGCACTCTCACGAGAGCTTACTCCGCGTGAACCGAAGTCATGAAGTTTGAATGGAAGTTCAGCCGCTGCGTCATCAGACGTACGATCTAAGTATCCTTTAATGATCTGCTTGATGGTCCAAGACTGTGTAGCCACCGTGATTGGATACCACACGCGCATGATCATTGTTTCGAGGTAAGAGACGATCCAGAAGAATCTTGGGTCTGTTGACTCAACTGTAAGAAGGCAGTTAGAGACTGGGACCACTGTCCCCTCGGCGACCGCCTTGATTCGTACAGGAAACCGTCCACCGTGGGCGTTATAGCACGCAACCCATCCTTCGTAATTAAACGGTTCCCCATGAGCCGCTGCAAAATCCCTAGCTTCTTCAACATCAGCAAGAGAAAAGCCGTTCTCGAGACGTTTAAGGATTGGTTGAAGACCCGTGAATAGAGTTTGACCATACTTACCGCCTCGGCTTTCTAGGTACGAGAACATGCTCGTAGTGTTTGGTGGATATTGAAGCCAATGGCTCAATTTGTAACTGTCTGTATCTAATAGAATGTTATCTTTTAACATATCGTTTCTCCTTTTTCAAAGCTCTCTTTGAGCTTCTACGTTTTGTTGTTAACAGTTTTTTAAATTTTTTAAGCAATATAGGATCCGTTATGACAGTACCACTACCCAATTGTTGCAGTGATGACTGGAGTGCAGCTTCTGGGTCTACTGAAATCATTCTACATGTTCTTTTGTGAGGTAAGATATTACTCTTTTTTAACATAGTGCTCCCGCTTATTCTTTGAATAGAACCTTGCATATGGCGTCTTAAAGAAGTAATTATACGAATCTGAATCATCGATGTGTAGATGAATGCCTTCTCTTAGACAGTAATCAGCCTTAGTCTTATCCCACTCATAGTCGCCCATGAACGGATGACCCTTGGCGTCCCAAGTCATCTCTGTTCCCACTTCTTTGTGGTAATCCGCGATCGAGAATAGATGAGTATATGATAGGCCGAGGGATTGAACTTCAACTCTAGCTTTCTCAAGAGGAGGACCAGTAAGTATGTGCACCTCATGTCCCGCATCCACCATCGTCTTTGTAAACTCCACGAAAAATTCGGTTGCGTCTGTTGCGACTCCATGTATATCTACTCCAATCTTAAGTTTCATTTGCGAATATCCTCTCCGATTAAGCCATCGCCGATAGCACCAGCCAGATGATCGACATCGATATGAGGATCAAATACTCGTCTACCCTTGTACTGAAAGTTCTCATGCAGCTCGTGAAGTTCAGCGGCTTCAATAGCTTTAAATGCTGTTCTTACGATCTCAGAGTTACAGCAGTGTGAGCTGATATACCACTTGCGACATCGCTGTTCTTGATCTAAACCAGTCTTAATATCTTTAGCTACAAACAGGACTTGGAGTAGAAAGCCATCGCCTTTCTCCAACACTCGGAGTTTCCAATTCTTGTAGGAAATATTATTTACAATTTGCTCGACTTCTTTAAATGTTTTCATATTAGCTCCTATTTAAGAAGTAGCGGATGATGTGAGAGTGATCGTCGAAGAACTCTTTCTCCATACCGAGCGCATCCATAAGTGGAAGCCATATAGCAACCTCAGCATCGTCTGATCCCTTGACCTCTGGGAGCTCACCATCTGGAAGCTTGATGTAGAAGGCGGTAGTGATCGTGCGACCTCTTAGGGAGCGACCTGGATGATCGAATGTCTTGCTCTCTACGATGTGGCTCTTAAGTACCGGAGCATGAACCTTGATACCGGTCTCTTCTTTGAGCTCGCGTATTGCTCCAGCTTCTAGAGTCTCAGATTGCTTCAAGAACCCACCAGGAAGAGCATATAAGCCCTTGCCGGGATTGAACTTGCGCTTGACGACTAGTACATGGCCTGAGCATACGACTACTGCGTCGCAGGTATTGAATGTAACTGGGAATGGGACATTGGCCCACTGTTTCTTGTACTTCTCTATGAATGCATACTCTTCGCATAGATCCTTCCAAGTTTGAGTCTGCATGAATGTATGTGCGATCCACTCACCTACAGGCTCTGGAGACATAATCTTAACTCTTGGAATGTTGCCGTGTCCATAAGGATTCTCTGCGAACATACAGAAACGAATTAGTGTTGCGTCCATGTCTTCAGACTTGGCAGGAATGAAATCCCACTGAGGAAAGAACTTGATGTAGAAACTGGAAGAGTCTTTGTACTTACCCACTAGGCAGACGCTCTCATCGCCCTTAGTGATATTCCTAATGCGACCTTGAACTTCGGCTAACCAATGGTTGTCGTTATAGTGATAGTCTCTAGCTGGAATGAAGTGAACTCTAGGTTGCTCTTCAGGTGTTAAGCATGACTTAATCATCTCAACGCGCTCTTCGTATGTGAATGGATTTTTAATGGTGCGAGCGCTTGTTGCTGAACCTAGAACCATGATGAGTTCTTTAGCTTCGCCTAGCGCTTGACGGATAACTTGTAGATGGGCTTTGTGGATCGGTTGAAAACGACCAATGAAAACGGCGTAATTGTACTCCATAGAATCTTCCTTCTGTTATATTCGACCAACTCTTTGTCAGTCTACATTCATATTATACCACGATCAAATTCCCAAAACGATACTCTCAAAATTCCAAATTTCAAACTCTTTCTGGACGACCTCAGAGATGTAATACCAACCGCTACCGACTCTACCCACCATCAATTTGCCTGTAAGTGGGCATTCCAATAAAGGACTAACACATGATGAGTTCACAGAAATCATCTCTTTAAACCAATACTTAGCATCCTTATGAACGCAGTCTGGCTTAGTGCTAGGTTGCGTTGGCGGATTGTTTCTATCCCAAGACATAAACTCTAACCTCAACAGTACCTGATTCATCTTCAATAATCTTAGATATGATATCCCAGTTGCCGCCAGCTAACCCAGCACCAATCTTAGGCATTGCAAATCCGTTAGGATAAGATTGAATCAGATTTTTAATAACTTGTCTAATAGCAGGGTAAGAGACGTAAGGCCCTTCTTCTGGTTTTCCGTAGCGTTGCTGTGTACCGCAATTGGCAATCTCACGCCCCGAACCGTCACCGACCCCAATAAGTTGTACGTCGCCCAAACGCCATCCACGCGTGTTATAACGGTGGAGATATCCCTCTCGTACTGACGGGTAGAGTTCAGCGACTGCCTTAGCGAATCCAGAACCGAAGCCTCCGGAACAATTGCATCCATGAGCGATAACTTTTTCATCAGACTCCAATACATTTCCCTGTTTATAAACTATCACAAAACGTTTCTCTAGTGGTCATCCCACATGTCGTCCCAGAATTCTTCGTACTCTTCTGCACAGGCAGAACATAAAGTCCACTCTTTAGCATCATCCATACGTCTGGACTGACATATTATTCTCGGTACATCTTCGCGCTCGCACGGACCTTCACATTTACCTATGTTTAATCGTAGGAGCTCTACTTCTACGATCTCATCATTGAGGGCCCAACTACTCATCTTTCTCCCTCTCATACTCAGCTAGAGTCATAAGTGTAAAGGCTGCCACAGAGAGTAAAGTCGCAAAACCCCAACCTTGTACTAATGAGCCACCGGTGAGTTTATATAAAAGAGATCCTGCTCCAGCGCCAAGGACAATACCAATGAGTCTTGACATTGAAGACCAGAGTGCTCGCTTAAGTACTCGCCTATTGAACGGCTTCATCTGTGCCAACAAAAGTCTGATCACATAGCCAGTCCATGTAAGCTGCTTGAGCTCTTTTACTTGAGAAATTCCAACCAGTTTCGTCATTTGCTGTCCACATTAAGTGACCAGACACAGGGCAGATTGTGCAGGCGCCTGGAGCTCTTGAAACTTTAAGTGAATTGACATCGGCCTCATCATCGTATTCTCGGCTTTCAGTGACGCAGATACCCTCTTCAAACCAATACTCCACTGTTCCTATAGGGTTGCCTTCGTGATCTCTCAGTACATCGGTCTCATCACGAAAATCATAAGGACGAGGAGGGGTAAGCTTAATAGCGCCTTTTGTCTTTACTCTTCCCCACTTAGTGTAGTCAATTTCGAATATAACGCCGTTAGGCAATGTTGGATCCATATTACCCTTTTATACACATAAATTGCTTGAGCTCATGTACAATTTCAACCAGATCAGATTGATTTGCCATTACTTCTTCGATCGACTTGTAAGCTCCAGGAATTTCATCTAGAACTCCCTCGTCTTGGCGGCACTCTACTCCGGCTGTTTGAGCCCGCAGATCGGCAAGAGTAAACCTTCGCTTTGCGTCACCCCTTGACATTCTACGCCCAGCTCCGTGAGAACATGAACAAAAAGACTCAGGGTTACCCAAGCCGCGCACAATGTAAGAGCGAGTACCCATAGACCCAGGAATAATTCCCAAATCCCCTTGGCGCGCGCGAACTGCGCCTTTACGCGTAACCAAAA
>Ga0302280_1001423_pt1 | contig 19778 bp, 23 predicted proteins | sample III_Fen_E1_1_FD_198771 | JGI IMG/M metagenome (GOLD analysis project Ga0302280, IMG submission 198771) | Peat permafrost microbial communities from Stordalen Mire near Abisko, Sweden - III_Fen_E1_1 | ecosystem: Environmental > Terrestrial > Soil > Wetlands > Permafrost | place: Sweden: Abisko... | reverse complement strand
ATAGAATGGTTTTATAATCCTAATAATATTGGAGGAAAATGTCATAAACTTAAACTATTAAAAGAATTTATATAATAAATTGAAATTTTACTTCATCTTTATGAAGTAAATAATTAACTCTCATCTCTGATATCGATGTGTATAATTTGTACTGGAAAAATTTACAAAAAAGATCTTAATACTTTACAGAAACTATATGTTTCAGACTGTCCAAACTTAACTTCAGAGAAATTACAAGAGATTTTAAATCAATGTAAAAACTTAAAAGAATTATTTTGTGATAATTGTACATCTTTGACTAGTCTAGATTTACGAGATAATATAAATTTAACAGAATTATATTGTTATGATTGTCCATCTTTAACTAGTCTAGATTTATGGAGTAGCTCCAAAGGAGTCACATCCTTTGGATGTGTAAACTTAACAACATTATTGTGTTATAATTGTACATCTTTAACTAGTCTAGATTTAAGAAATATAAATTTACTTCGATTAAATTGCCCTTCTTGTACATCTTTAACTAGTCTAAATTTGCGGAGTAATTTTAAATCGGAGTATGATTATATAAATTACTCTAAATGTCCTTGGATTACTCAAAATAAAGAATTTCTTAATAATTTACAGAGATTAATTAAATTACAAAAATGGTACAGACGTATAGTATTAATTAAATATATGAAATCTAAGCAATTTATAGAGTGGATATATTCTCCAAATAATATTGGAGGAAAATGTCATAAACTTAAACTATTAAAAGAATTTTCTTAAACTATATTTATTTCATACATGTATGAAATAAAATTGAATATTTTTTGTATCTTTTATATAATTTTATTTACACAATGGATTATAATAAGAAAGTTGTTAGCGCGCTAAGAGAAGAAATTCAAACCAGAAATATAAAAATACCACAAGGGTATATTCATAAACAAAAACTTGTAGAATTATTAGAGGAAGATGATGAAAGAAAAACTTCATGTAAATCTGTCGATGGTTTAGAGAGAATAAAATGTGCAATAAAGCATAATAAAGTACTAAATAAATTCACAGAGAAATACATTTATGCTCTTCATACTGTAGGTTATAGTGTAAAAGAGATTTATATATTATTATCTGAGTTGACTAAAAATAGTGTAGACAAGGCAGTATCTATATTAGAAAAATATAATAAGCCTATAAAGGTGTATCAAGAATTTAGTGTGGGAGATGTTGTTACCTCGGCCCTCTTCTTAGAATATTTAGTTGTAGGGATACAGCCTACAGGATTAATTTCTTTGATTCAAATTCCTACAGGAATTGTTGGGGAAGATGTACCATATTCATACACAAAGGTACAAGGCAAAGAAAAATCTAAAATAAAAACCAAATGTAATCCTCAATATCATTCAGAGACAAAATTTAGTATACATGATGCCGTAAAAACTACATACAAAAATACAAATATTCCTATATCTGGTATTGTTATGTATGTGGACTCTTGTGAAAAATACCATATATACTGTGAAGATACAGGACATGTAGATATCAAGGATATAAAGGATATATCTCATGATACTACAAAATCAGAATTGAAAAAATCTAATATAGAACAAGCTAAAGAAAATTTGAAAACAATAACTAATACAAAAAATCTATTAGAAGAAGTGCAAGAATTACTAAATAGAAAGGTAATAAAACAGGTTTTACCTACCCTTGAACCTGCCAAAGTAGAACTCCCTAAAGTTAGCCCTAATTTCTCAAAGAAGGTTGTAGAGACCTATAAGAAACAAAATATCTCGCTAATTTTATCAGGAAACTCGTTCAACATTGGTGCTAAAAAAATACTAAAGCCAAGACCCTTGCTAGAAATTACTATAGAAGAACTGAGACAAGAAATTGAAGACAAAGAGTTCATTAAGATCTATCTCAAACAGGTGAAACTCTTGATGAAATTTAAATCAGATTTTTATAGTAAGAAAATAGCAGAATTAGAAAAGGAGTTTAATGCTATGAAAATAAAGATTAACGAATTGATGAAAAATGGGGCAGATCGTACTGATATCAAGGAAGCTTTCCCTATATTTTTTACAATGAATGTCTCTATACTAAATTTAAAATACATTAAGACCCTTGTAGATCAAAAATTAATAAATGTTACAACTGATGATATATATCACGGTTTGAGACTAGCAGTTAACGATCCAGAAAGGGGAATTCCTGCGCTAACTGGTAGAGATGAAATTATGAATAAAATCGCAGCACAAATATACTCCTTCTCTAAAAGTTACAAGGCGTTTGCCTCTTCGTTTAATAATATAATGCTTATGGGAGGCGCAGGTGTGGGAAAAACATTCACTGCTACAATATTAGCATTTGTATATTCAAATTGTAATATTTTAGCTACAGATTCTGTGAGAATTATTACATCAACAGATATTATAGGACAATATGTAGGAAGTACAGGGCCAAGAACAAGATCTACTTTGATGGAGATATTAGAGGGTGTATTATTTATCGACGAAGCGTACAGTCTTACTCCAAAGAAAATACAAGGAAGTAATTCTTCGTCATTTTGTCAGGAAGCTATGACTGAGAAAATTAATCATATGGATAAGTATATAGGAATGGGGATTATCATAGTAGGAGGATATGAGAAACCTATGATGGAAGATTACCTTGGTTTCAATGAAGGATTATCAAGAAGATTTCCATATAGATTTGTATTGAGTAAGTATAGCGTAGAAGATTTGACAACTATATTACTAGGATTTATAAAGAGTAAATCAGATGTGGTTATTAATGAAGATGTAAAAAATTACATATTTACTATAGTGAGTCATATGGATGAAAACGATGAAAATATATTCCTCAATCAAGCAGGAGATATGCTTAATCTTGGCACAGCTTTAGTAAAGACAATAAACTCCTCTTATAAAATTAAATGGGGAGATGTATTTGAGAAAAATAAAATTATTATTATGAATGGTTTCAAGGAGTTTTTATGTATGAAAAACCTCAATATAGATTTAGACGAGATCTCTATAGAGGATGAAGAAGAAGAAGTATGTGAAACTAGAGGAATTTCCTTGGAAAGCGAAGTCTCTATAGAAAGCGATGAAGAGAGCGATGATGCTACTACTGAGGAAGACGAAGAATAAATTATACATATTCTTTTAAGATATTACATCACTATACACTATCAAAGTGATGTAAGACTTTATCTCTAAAGACTTGTATATTCTGAACTATTACACTGACTATTACAAGTATTCAAAACATTGAGGCATCTGTCTCTAGTTACATTATTTAAACCACTTTCTCCATAAATTGTAGTTTGACCTCGTAAGCAAGAATTATATCTTATAGTGCAATTTCTTTGACACTCTGAATATGGTATTCTATAGTGCTTATTCATCATACCAAAATTTTCCCTTCTTTTCATGTATGTATATGTACAAACCAAAATCATTCCTATAAAAAATACTATAACTGATCCATAAAATACTGGATGTACAGTATTCATTGAACCATCCATATTATTATTAGTAACTTAAATTAATATTTTATATTTATCTATAGTTTATTTAATGAGCGATTCTTTTTATGATAATTGTGGACCTTCTCCTGTTCACGACCTTTATCCAGGAAGACCTATGGAGACAACCTTTGATCCTACAAGAAAAAATATATCATTCATTAACGACGATTTCATAACAAATGAATTTAATTACTCTCATAATAACGCAGTTGAAAATAAGCCTAAATCTGGATGCGATGCAGCTAAAAAATACGGCATCGAACATTTCACAATGCCTAAAGTAAAGATAGAGAAAACTATAGGAGATTATAAAATGTTATTTATAGCACTGTTTTTAGTAGTATTATTTTTTGCAATTAAATACTTTGTAAAAACATATAAAAAATCTGTAAAATTTTCTTCTACTCCTCAGATAAGAATATTTGAAGATTAATAAATTGAATTTTACTTTATATTAGTATAAAGTAAAATATTAAACAACATGTGTATAATTTGTACTGGAGAAATTTATAAAGAAAATTTTATTACTTTACAAATATTAGATGTTGCATACTGTTCAGACTTAACTTCAGAGAAATTACAAGAAGTTTTAATCCAATGTAAAAACTTAACAATATTACGGTGTCATTCTTGTACATCTTTAACTAGTATAGATTTACAAAATAATATAAACTTAACAAAATTATGGTGTTTTTACTGTATATCTTTAACTAGTATAATTAGCTCCGAAGGAATCACATCCATAAACTTGATACAATTAGAGTGTTCTTCTTGTACACTTTTAAATAGTCTAGATCTACGAAGTAATATAAACTTACTATCATTAGGGTGTTCTTCTTGTAAATCTTTAACTAGTCTAGATTTACGAAGTAATATAAACTTAAAAACATTATGGTGTGATAATTGTTCATCTTTAACTAGTTTAGATTTACCAAAAGGATACCGCGGTAATATAGATTGTTCTAAATGTCCTTGGATTACTCAATATAAAAATTTTCCTAATAATTACCAGAGATTAATTATAATACAAAGATGGTATAGAAAGCTACTATTAATTAAATATATGAAATCTCAAGAGTTTATAGAGTGGATATACTCACCGACTAATATTGGCGGGCGTTTATATAAGAAATGGTTACTTAAAAATTTAAAATAATAAATTGAATTTTACTTTATATTAGTATAAAGTAAAATATATTTAATTAAAATGTGTATAATTTGTACTGGAGAAATTTATAATGAAAATTTCGATATTTTACAGGAGCTACATATTATGCTTTGCTTAAAAATAACTTCAGAGAAATTACAAGAGATTTTGTTTCAATGTAAACAATTAAAAGTATTATCATGTTATTGGTGTATGTCTATAACTAGTCTAGATTTAAGAGAAAATAAAAACTTAAAAATAGTAGGATGTACAACATGTGAATCTTTGACTAGTATAAATTTACAAGAAAATATAAACTTAGAAACATTGTCATGTCCAAATTGTATATCTCTAACTAATTTGGATGTACAAAAATGTAATAAATTAAAGCAATTATTTTGTCACGGTTGTAGATCTTTAACTATTTTGAAATATACAATAGTACAATATGAGAATGTCAATATTGTATTAAATAACTGTACTTGGATTTTTCAATGCCCAGGATTTCCTAGTAATTTACAGAACTTAATTAAACTACAAAGATGGTATAGACGTATACTAATAATCAAATATTTAAAATCTCAAGAGTTTATAGAATGGATTTATAATCCTAATAATATAGGCGGACGTTTACACAAGGTAAAATTGTTAAAAGAATTTTGCATATAAATTGAAATTTACTTTATACTAATATAAAGTAAAATATTTTTAATTAAAATGTGTAAAATTTGTACTGGAGAAATCAAGAATGATACAATGAATATTACTATATTCAGATGTAAAGAAATAACGTCAGAAAAACTACAGCTATTTTTAAATAAATGTACTCGTTTGCAAAAATTACAATGCCATTTATGTCCACTAATAACTTGTATAACAATTCCTAGTACAATATATAAGACTTTACAATGTATTAGTCTTTGGGAAATCCCTGTAACATTTATAGATACATCTAAATGTATAAATTTAACTGATTTTATAGCAGTAGATTCTCAATTAATTAGTATAGATTTAAGAAAAAATAAAAAAATAGAATTTATTAATCTATCGCAAAGTTCGTCTTTAAAGTCTATAAATTTAACAGGTATTGTTGGTTTTTCATATATAACATTTCTTCATTGTGACAATTGTAGACTTTTAACTTCATTATTAATGAATGATGAATATTATCAGTATATAAATTACTCTAAATGTCCTTGGATTACTCAAAATAAAGATTTCTCTAGTAATTTGCAGAACTTGGTTAAATTACAAAGATGGTATAGAAAACTAGTAATAATTAAATATATGAAATCTCAAGAGTTTATAGAATGGATATACTCTCCAAATAATATAGGAGGTAAATGTTGTAAAAAGAAATTACTTGACGAATTAACAAAGAAAAATTGAAATTTTATTTTATCTATTTTTAGATTAAAGCATCTTATATTTATTCAAACTTAATTAACTTTTATTAAACTATTATTCATAATGTGTAGATTTTGTACCGAATGTAAGTCTGATACCCCTAACATTGAAATAGCCAAGGTTTCCATTGAAAATTGTGATAAATTAGAGTCTTTAGATTTAACCAATTTTAATAAATTAACTGATGTAACATTAAGAAAATTACCAAAATTAAAAAGCGTAAAATTTCCCAATATTTTAATCTATTTATTCATCGCTAATTGTCCCGCCGTAGAATCTATAAATCTTTCAGATTACAATTCATTAGAGTATGTAACTATATATTATAACAGTAATATTAAGGAAATAATTTGTCCTACAGTAGATAGTTTAGACATCTCGGAATGTCCATTGTTGAGTTCTCTACATTTTTCCGACATAAATTGTATGTCAATAAGACATTGTAAATCTTTAACATTGTTAGATTTTTCAGAGAAAAAAATGACATATCTGGACTATACGGGTAATGTATCATTAAAAGATATTAAAGTAAATGATAGTGTAGAATCATTTATATATAAAAAAGGCCTGTAATAAAATCAAATATTCATCAACATTGTTGATGAATTATACAACAATTTAATATTGATTATTACTAATGGATTCTTCTTTGAATACTATTTTTGGTTTTATAAATGTCAAATTCATTCTATTAATTTTAGCTACAACTTGTTTTATTTATCTTTTTATTAAACAAGGCTGGAGAATACAGAAAGCTTTTGGTTCAATGATTTCTTTGTATACTCCAAAGGATAATTTTTCATTATCTGTCAATATGAATCAACAAGAATTTGACGGTATAATAAAAAAAGGATTTGCTTTCGCAAAAACAAAGAGTATTGTTATTACTTCTTTAGTTAGAAATGTAGAGGAGAGAATGAGTGACATTATTATAAAGGTAGAATCATTAGGAAATATGTTTAAGAAATACAAAGTTTTGATTGTAGAAAATGACAGTACAGATAATACACGACAATTATTGTTAGATTGGAAGAATAGAAATAATAATGTAACTATATTAGGGTGTGGTTATAATGCTACCAGTTGTACTATGAAATTACCTCCTACATCGGATCACAGTGTTTCTACTAGTAGAATACAAAAAATGGCTGATTTAAGAAATATTCTACTAGAGGAGATTAAGAAAAATTACAATGATTATAATTATGTTGCCATGTGGGACTTAGATATTTATGGTTCTTTGTATTTAGATGGAGTAGCCACAACATTCTGTCACTTTCAAGAGAATAAGGATGTAGATGTAATTAGCGCATTTGGTCTCAATGTTTTGTTTCCAGGGAAATATATATATTATGATACTTACGCTCATGTAGAAAAAGGAGGATCATTCGAATTGAGTAAAAAAACAGAACACGATATAAAAATAGGAAGTTTAGGAATGAAGTATACATATGGTGATAAACCTATAGAGGTAGACTCTGCATTTGGAGGTATGACTTTTTATACTATGAGCGGACTCAAAGATGCTTATTATGACATGACTCCTGATAATCCTACAGGAAATATAGAATGTGAACATGTCAGGCTACACAGAAGAATACCAGGGAAAAAAATGATGAATCCTTCTATGATTCATATAGTATTAAAAAATTAAAATTATTCACATCACCGATAGTGATGTGGTACAAAGAAACTTAGCTTTTCTGACACTCTGTTACTTCGCAATAGGTTTCGCTATTTTCAACAACACCTGCTATTTCTAATAATTTATAGAAAAAATCTAGAAAAAGTTTAGAATATTCATTCTCTGGATTTAATATACGGCCATCCTTGATAGTATGATATAAATATATTTTTGCAAGGGTGAGTCTTCTATTTTGAAGACTTCTTGAAAAATCCTCTATATTCAAGTATAAATCTATATTTACATCGTCTAGTAAATCGATGACATTATTAAAATCTCTAATATTTAACTCTATGCCTATTTTTACATCTTTTTTCTTGAAAATAAAGACACCACCCGAAAATTTATTAAATTCGTCATCTGATAATTCATACAATTCTTTTAACGAATATTTACCTTTTTCTAGTAATATATATCTACAAAATAAAGGATCAGATATAATTAAAGAATATTCTTTACTTTCAGAGTATTTATTTAAAACTTCTGGTATAGGATTCTTTCCTGAAAAAGATAGATAAATTTTATCGATTGATTCACTCTTATATTTCTCAAAGAAATTATTTTGTCTATTCTCTTTCCAAATTTGACGGTGTTTATCTGCGGCTTCTTTTGTTCCAAAGATTAAAGGTGTTTTACCTTTACTATTCTCGTATTCTCTAAACATAAACATTTTACTGAGTTATATAGCTATAAGATAAATTGAAAGCTAATTTCAATTTTATTAATAACTTTACAAATGTAATAATATAGGAGGATGTAGTCACAAGTTAAGATTGTTAAAGGAATTTCATAACTAATTAGTTATGAAATATTTTTAAACACTATCACTAGCAATCAACAGTATAGTTCCATCTGAAGGTTTCTCTCTATATTGTTTGAAGAAATCACTATTTAACAAATCTGATGGTGTAACGTCTTGCTGTACTAACTCTGATAAAGCTCTAATGTCTGATTTGTCCTTTTTAATCACAGAGTCTAATGAACCAAAATATGTTAACATATCATATGTACTATCAAATTCATTAGGAACTCTCTTCTGTAATCTTCCAAAAATAACATCTTTGTTTAATACTTTTGGCTCGCTATATTTACAAGAAACATCAAAATCAGTTATTCTGGGAATAAATGGGAAAAATGGGACATACAAACTTGTACCATTAAATCTGTACTCGAAGTAATTTACAGTTTCTAAGTATACACCATTCCATTCTGTAAGTTCATGAATAGGTTCTAATTTAATACAAGATAGAGTAAAATTATTATGATTTATTTTTAATTTTTGTAATAAATGTAAACTATGAAGTATAGAGACATGTAAACCTGTTCTATTTGAGGAACATCTCATAACAGATAGAGATCTATCATCTAAAACTTCTGAAAAATTATATAGTGTAGAAAAACCTTGAATACTTGGACATAATATCATATTAAAAATGTCTGTAAAATGCGGAGATTGTTTATTTCGTAAGAAATGGGCTGCAAAAGAACTAATTAAAAACGAAGTATATTCTCCATTACAAAGATAATCTCCTTTAGTTAACTCTAAATTTGAGTCAGAATATGGAGGTAAAATATTTTCCGGATCTGTAACAATACATTCAAGCATATAGGTAGGTACTTTTATACTTGTAACTTGTATATTTCTTTCATTACCGTTAATATACACTAAAATATCGGGATTTATATTTAAGCTCTCTCCTACAATCTCTGCCAATTCTCTTACTGTAGTTTTTTTCAAAACAGGAGACGTATAAGGAATTAATTCTCCGTCTTCATTATAAGATTTAAAATCCTCTAATCTTAATGCTTTTGCAGTATAATTCTTTTTTCCAATTTTTACTACAAAATCTTCATTGATTTTAATATTTTCTAGCAATTTAATATCGTTGCAAATCTTTCTATGATCTATATCGTATGTAAAAGCATTGGTTATAGATTTACCTTCCTGATAAGCTTTCAGTATAACATCTTCGTTTATAAATTGATCTAATTCGTTTGTTATTTTTACTTTCTTCTTTTTCTCTAGATCAGATTCTTCGATTATAGGTAACTCGAAAGATCTAGGAAGATTTCCTCTTTTAATTCTTTGTTTAATAATACTGCTCATAAATTTCTTATCACTTAATCTATCTAAATCTATATCATCAGATATTTGCAAATCAGTATCTCTTTCCTGTTCGATATCCTGTAAGTTGGAATATTCGTATTCTCTAGATTTTCTCAGAGGAGGAGTGGTTTTTAATTTCTTACTTCTCTTTAATAATTCGTCTCTATGTTTAAATGTAGGAGATTCTTTAATAGCAAATAAATCTCTTTGTTTATAAGTAGAGGATTTTCTTTTAGGACTAGAGATTATAGGAGAGGATGGTGCAAGAAATTTACTAGAAATTTTAGACCAATTTGTATCTATATCTTCATCGTCATAAATAGTGTCTAATTCCTCCATTTTACGATGATATTCTCTCTTCTCAGGAGTGTACAATAAATTGTCTGTTTTTTTAGAGGGAGATCTCTCTGATATTCTAAATCTAGGAGGAGTAGTAATTACTCCGCTCAAATCAGCTCCATTATCTGATAAAAAACGTACAGTATAAGCTTCTTTATTTTCGTACGCTTCTTTTATAGCTTGATCGTTATTATAATGAATATCTGCCCCTTGTTCTAATAGATATTTTATTTTATCTATATGTCCGTGTTTTGCAGCATCAACTAAAGATTTATTCAGTTCTTTTTTTGTAGGAAATCTGCTTCCTAAATTTCTTTTAATTTTACCAGGCGATTCTCCCCAATCTGCATCTTTTAACATATCTGCATATTGTTCTCCAACGTTTGATTCAAATTGAGTAGGCAATTTAGAAGATTCATATTTGCGAGATTTCTTTACTGGAGTTGATAATAATTTACGAGTTCCCAAGTTTTTTTCTTCATCTTTAATAGTAAATTCTGATTCTCTTATTTTTGGAGGCAAAGTCCAATTATAATTACGAGACTTTTTTAAAGGACCTGATATAGTTTCTAATTGATGCTTTTTAGACATTGGACGTTTCTCAGAAATAGGACTAGATTTTAATGTTAATCTTTTCTCTTGTTTTATTATCTTATCGTTCAAGGATTTCATCGGAATATCATCTTCGTATTTTTCTTCGTCGCTTTCATCGATATCTCCCCATTTTGTTTTACCTATGTTTTTAGTATAAGACATACCATAATCATCGTACTCATTAATATTACTAAGAGAAGTTTCAGTTTTTTTCTTTGAAGAACGTATAGGAGGACTCGTTATACCTCTACCGCCTTCTACTTCATCTTTTTTCACTTTAAATTTGTAATTTACTTTAGCTCCTTTTTCTACTAAATAATTAGATATATCTGTGTAATCTCTTTTATAAGCTTCATTTGCTGCTTGACTATTACGAAAAGAAGGATCGGCTCCCTTTTCTTCTATCAATCGTTTGACAGAGGAAAGACTATTCGCCTTTACAGCATTCACCAATTTACGGTTCAATTCTCTATTTATTTTATTCCTATTCTTTGACATTATAATAATATATTATTATTTTAATATCTTTTTTAATATACACATTACTATCTAGTAATGTGTAGTTGTTTTGCAAATCTTTAGAAAAGATCTGTTTCATATACGAGGGTTATTAAAATCAGAAATAACCGGTTTACAGTAGCCTATTGTATAAATATCTGTAATTATATGATTAATAGTTTTTACAAAAATATACTTAGGATTATAAGGAAACTTTATTATATATAGCATGTTTACTATTATAAACGGTAAATTATTACTAATCATTATTGCATGTGTATCATTTATCGATTTATTCTTTATTAATTCTAAGAGATAAAGTTTGAGAAAAGATTCTTCTTCATCTGTAAGTAAAGTCATAAAATCGTTGTATGAATTATATTTTCGGATTTTTAGTAAAATAGTTTGTATATTAATTCCGGGTAAAACAGATTCAAGATCTCTCTTTTCTTCTATATTATTCTCGGATATTGGTAAAGCTTTTTCTTTAAAAACGACAGAGGGGTGTACCATACAGACTTTCTCAGCTAATTCCTCTAGCTCAGATTTTAACTCTGGTAAAGTAGCATCTATAGTATTCATATATTCGACAATTTCTTCTAATCTTTCTCCTACACTTTTTAAGAGAGATTTAATTTTATCATTATCTTCGATATTTTTATCTATAATTTTATTATTTCTTTTAATATCTTCTCTGATTATAAATAAAGCATCTTCTACATGACAATATCGAGCAAATAAATAAAGTATAACACATAAAATAGTATAAACTAATTCAATCATTTTAAGCTAATATACTTAGATTGTATAAAGTATAATTCAATTTTATTTATACATTACTAGATAGTAATGTATGTGTGTCTTTTTTTATTTGGTTGGTTTAATATCTATGCCTATATTTTCAACTCCAGTAACAATAAAATTTGTAGAAAATACTTTCATGTATTTCGGATTATAATCCATGCTTTGTAATTCAAATATATTTCTATATAAAATAAATGGAAAGTTCTTGTCATCTAAAACTTTCTGAGCCTCGTTTATATTCAAGTCTTTTATTAAAGCATTTACTTGATTTTTTACAAGTTTTTCTTCTTCGTCTGTCATAAGAGATTCTATATAGGTTTTCCAAGCTATATTTCTTCTATCCATCATTTCGTTTGTAACAATCTCGCTACCTTCAAAATACGAGAAATCAAATGGTTTAAAATTTCTAACTTTATCTAAAATTCTAGTAATAACATTAGAATCTTCAATTACAAAATCGTCTAATTCTTCTGGCAAATCTATATTAAAACGACTTTGAACTTTTTCTTCTACAACTTCATATTGTTTTCTAATATTTCCAAATTCGTCTACAAACATATTAGCATCATTAGTTTTCTCAAACATTTGTCTAATAAGAGTTTCTATATTTAACAAGGACGCCGTATTATCATCATACATATCAAATAGAACATCGTCTATACCACATAGACTTGACCGTATACTATATAATTTCTCTTTTAATTCTCCAAAAGTCTTCTTAGAAGAACTATATCTTTGAATAGAATCATTTGATATAGCTTTTAATTGATTATCTATACTATCAAATCTTTGTAAATAATCTATTCTGTCGTTCATAGACTTAATATACAATTCACTCATACCGTAACTAAACAGACAAAATAAACAAACAAAAGTTTGTCCTACCACTCTATAAATATAATCATCTACACAACAATAAATATACATACTTCCTATGAAACATAGTATAAAACTACGGATCATTGTCTCTGTATTCATTCTTAATAAAATACTAAAAATATTGAAATTTAATTATGTATTACTTTATTTTTATCATAATTTATCATTTCAATTTTTTTAGAATAAAAATGGCAGAATGTTTTCCAGTTAGATGCTTCAGTTGTAACAAGGTGATAAATCCTCTTTACAATCTTTATATAAAACTAATAAACAATGGATTTACAGAGAATGATGCTATGGATAAATTGTTGTTAAAGAGAGGATGTTGTAGAAATATATTCCTTAACCATATAGACATGAGCGAACATCATCTAAAATATGGAGTGTCAGCAACCAGAGAGGAGAAAAACGTAGTATTAAAATTAGATAAAAAATAATACCGATTTAAACTATTTCATAACTATATATAACTATATAGTTATACAATCTTTGTTTAAAAGATGAAATTCCATAAATTAAAAAGATTTTTTCTTCCTCTATGTTTGTGCCCTATTTTATTAATACTTCATCCAGTAGATTGGATGGAAGATTTATGGTTTATTATATTAGATATATTTATTAGCTGTTATATACTATTTTTAAATTTTCCTCATTTGATAGAGAAAATGTACACTAAACCAATATATTTTGAAGATCTAAAGCTTTTACCTACAGAAAAACTTACTATTTGTAAACCTAGTAATTGTTCTACAATAAATTTCCAAATTATATTTACTTCTATTCAGCAATTTACAACAGCAATAATAGTTTCAATTTGCTTTGTACTTTACAAGGATAAAATAAATACTACAAATCCTATAGAACTGGCAGGTATTATTGGCGGTTTGATATACTTAATTACAGATATTTCTAATAAAATTGGAATTTATTTATTAGAATTTCTGAATTGGTATAAATTAAAGTATCAAATAACTATTTCTGAAGATTCTATTCAAAATGAATCCATTGAGAGAAAGAGTCAAGAAACTATTGAGTAATTATTTCTCTGAAAAATATACTAGAAAATATGAAAAATGTATGTATCTTTTATCAAAGAGAATTCTATCCACTAATTCAGACCCTGATCCAGAAGATTTACCATTTATTTACAAGGAATTAACATATGATAAATCGGGACATTTTATACAAGCTTTTCAAAATAAAGATTTATTAAATTCTATAGTGAAAGATATAGATGAAAGTATTATAGGATGGTATTCTTGTGTTTACGATGATTATAGAGAGAGATTAATAGAACAACAAACAGATTTAATTATAGGGGAAGATATCAAGGACGGCCACTCCAAATGTAGCAAGTGTAAAAATACCAAAGTTACATTTTATCAGTTGCAAACTAGAGGAGCAGACGAACCCGCTACTTTATTCATGACTTGCACTAAATGTAAAAATAAATGGAAAGAACAAGCGTAAATGTTTTTACTTCATATTTGTATGAAGTAAATTTAAAATTAGTCCATTTCTATAAGTTGTACTGTATTTCATTATAAATATATAATGAAATTAATCATAAAGTTCTTCATCATTTTCAATTGTTTTATTCGATTCATTTTGATCTTCATACTCTAGAACCTTCAGAAGAGATTCTAACTGATTATAATTACAAGGTTTATCAAAGATATTTATTAAATTAAATTCGCAATATTCTCTTAGATTTAATACTATATTTGTCAATTGGTTACTCTCTTTACAATCATCTAAAAAATCTAAAACTTCTACATCTATATCTTCTATAGATAATCCTTCTAAATTTAGTTCGTCGTCTTTTATAACATCTACACCTGTTCTAGTAAATACTATTCTTTTTTTTGCATCATTGAATTTATTGTCTTCGTCGTCACTATGATAATTATCATCTTCTATCATACTGTACATGTACTCTTTTTTATCAAAAGAGGAAACATCTGTATCCATCGGAGTGAAGATTGTACTAAGTATTACCTAAATATATTGTGTAAGTATTATAGAATATAAATCTACAAAATTTATCAAAATTCGCCTTTGAAACTTTAGGTTTAATTACTAAAGTATCTATAAATATAGTATAAAGATTCTCTAAATGGTTTTTATTATATCTAATCCAATCTTTCTCTTTAAACTGTACTTTAATCTGGTCCATTTACGTTGATTTCTATGCTATTTTTTTCTTTCTTTAAATTCTTGGAGACTTTCTTTTTCTTATCTTTCTTTTTTTTCTTAATGTTTAATAGTTCTTGGGCTAAAATATTATCTGCTTCCTCAGTTGATTCAGTGTCGTCTATGACTGTTACATTAGTATCTTCTTCCTCTTTAACTTGTGTCTTTTGTTCGTTAGCGGGCTTACTGTCTATATCATTATAAATGTTTCCTCCAACAATCCTCTCTAGTATTTGATTATGTCTTTCTAAAAGACTTCCATGTTTTCTTAGAGCATTTTTTAAATCTTCATTGATTTGTTTTTGTTCGTCTAATTGCTTCTGTAAACTAGATGTAGAAGTTTTTATATAAGCCGCGAGACCCCCAATCGCTAAAAGTTCTATACCAGCGTGTATAGCTAATTGATTGTTCATTATAAGATAGTTTCACATTTTTAATAGAGTTTATAATATTTATAATTTAATTTTTACTTTATATTTATATAAAGTAATTTCATATTTAATCTTCAAATGTTTTTACATAAAACCATGGGAACCATATATTTTGATTGAGTACTCTAGCCCACACCATAAAATATTTTTTTATTCCATAACTACTGAGACAATTTGTAACATATGCTATCTGTATAGGAGTATCTACAAAGTTTATTAAAGGATTTGTATATTTTTTATCGTCTATTAGTTTATCAAATTCTACCTTATCTGTAACCATAAATTTTTCTTGTCCCATATATGGTAACGGTAATAATCCACTTCCTGTGCCAGTAAGTTTAAAAGATTCATTATCATAGATTGTTACCCTAAATACTACAAATCCAGATGCAAAGTCTTCCTGTATTTTATTATTTATTATAATTATTTTCATCAGTATATATTCGCTATTATATATTTAAATACTAAATTAATTTTCTATCAAAATATCACATATAGTGGAATAATTAGAGTAATAATTTACGATCTCTTCATTTGTAGAATCCTTCAAAGAAAAAGGTTTAATTAATTTTCCTAATACAATGTAACCATTTCTTTTATCAAATGCGATCTTTTTAGTTTTACACCATTGTTTAAAATCTGGTAAAATATTCTGTTCTTTTACCTCGTTTCCAAAATAAGCATATAAATTACTAGCTACTATAGCTTGCTGGGTTGAATTTGAAAGATCTCCTTTCTCGTTAAATATTAGATTATCTTTGTCGCAATATAAATGATATAATGCTTTACCAGTAGTACCATATCCTAATCTTAAATCTCCGAAGCTAGAATTTAAAGAGAAAAGATTGTATTCGTTTTCTTCTAAAACTATGTGAGGAGTTTGTTTGGTATTACAAAGTAAAGAAGTGGAAAATCCCATCTCTGAAGGGTTTAACAATATTTGTAATTTATGAATACATTGATTCATAGTGTTCAAACATGAATCTAATTTGGTAATTATTATTTCGTGTTTTTTAGTCAATCTTATTTTATTTAATTCATTGTAATTCTTTTCAAAATCTTCGTGTATTTTATTTAAACTTTCGTTTACATCTTTTATTGTAGCAAATTTATTACTATAATCAATTTCTAAAAGCTTAGAATCAATACAGCCATATATACTATTATAAGTTGATATAGAAGTTCTCAGTAGTTCTATAGTATTTATAGTATCAAAGGCTATATTAGAGGAAAGTCCCCACATAATGTAGTCTATTCTATAATCATTTTCTTTTATATTTTGTACAAGAGAAATAAATTTTTTAGTTACGCTAGTTTCATTAAGAGAATAAGATAAATTTCTCACGTCTCCTTGAAGAGATTTCAAAACAAATATAAGTTTCATACTAATTAAAGATACATATACTTTTAATTAATATGAAGCTTGTTGTACATAATAATATAACAAGTTTAAAAGATTGGGAAAAACTAGGTTATAAAGAAAGTTTAGTAAATAATGATATAATTAAAATTAAAATATTAAATAATAATTTAACTGTAGAATGTTTACCAAATTATTATTCGTCGTTTTTAATTTACTCTAAATGTACTAACAATTTTAAATTAAATCTTTCTATACATTTGTCAGGATTTATAAGAACAAAAAATATTAAATTAGAATTAATTACTTCTAAACATTTAACTACAAAATTAAATGTAGATAATAATTATCCTTCTTTCGGTCACAGGTCAGGTTGGCCTTTTGTTATGAATACTATAAAATTCTTTCATAATAAAGATGGTGTAGAATTTATAGACATTATGGAAAAGACATTTAGTTGGAATATTTTTAGTGGAGGATGCGAGATTCAATTAAATAACTATTCAGGATTAAATATAGAGGATTTTAAAGAACCTAAATATGATAAAATAGTATGGTTTAACAGTATAAGTCATGAAGTTTTAGAGTCTAATAAAAGAATAGGAGAAAGGGGTCAGCATATATATTTACTTTCTACTAATGAAATTGTAGAGTACAATAATAATACTTTATCTTGGGAATTATCTTCTATATCTTTGTTTGAATACGATAAATTACCTAATGTAGAATCTAAGCTTATGACAAAACCATGGATAGGTATACTGCATAATCCTCCAAATATTCCATTTTGGTTCGATTATCAACATTCTCCGTTATCTTTATTTCAGAGACAATTTATGAAACAAAATTTACTTACATGCAAAGGTATATATGTATTCTCTAATTACTTGAGAGAATGGGTAGAGAAAAATATACCTTTTATTCCAGTAAATATGTTGTATCATCCTACAGATGAACATTGTAAACAGTTTAAATGGTGTAATTTCTTAGCTAATGAAAATAGAAAATTAATCGTTCCAGGTTATTGGTTAAGAAATATAAGTCATTTACAATTAATAGAAACTTCTCTACAAAAATGCTGGTATTATGGTAACTCTCACGGTCTAGAAACATACGAGAAAGAGAAATCTCAGGTATCTTCTCGTAATTTGTTGGAAAAAGAAACGTTTAGGAAATACGAAAGAGTTTCTAATGAAGAATACGATGAATTATTATCTCGAAATATAGTATTTTTACCATTGTATGATTCTTCTTGTAACAATGTTATTATAGAATGTATAGTAAGAAAGACGCCAATATTAGTGACTAAACTTCCTTCTGTAGTTGAATACTTGGGAGAACATTATCCTTTATACTATGAAACTATAGAAGAAGCAAATAGAAAAATTAATAATAACAAATTATTAAAGAAAGCTCATGAATATTTAACAATAAATATATATTTAGCTAAAAGATTAAATGAATATACTTTATATAATTCTATATTAAATAGTGAAATTTATAGAGGTTTGTAAATCACATCATCTTAGTTGATAATGTGAAGCTTTTGAAATATATTTTTACACAGATACTTACTTTAAATTTTTGAGTAACCATTTCTTGTATAAACGCCCGCCAATATTAGTCGGTGAGTATATCCACTCTATAAACTCTTGAGATTTCATATATTTAATTATTACTAGTTTTCTATAGTATCTTTGTATTCTAATTAATCTCTGTAAATTACTAGAGAAATCTTTATATTGAGTAATCCAAGGACAATCAGAACAATCTATATCGCCAAGGTATTCTTTTGGTAATTCTAAATTACTTAAAGATGTACAAGAAGAACAATATAATTCTTCCAAGTTTATATTATTTCGTAAATCTAGACTAGTTAAAGATGTACAATAGGAACAACCTAATCTTGTTAAGTTTGTATTATTTCGTAAATCTAGACTAGTTAAAGATGTACAAGAGACACACCATAATGTTACTAAGTTTATATTATTTCGTAAATCTACACTAGTTAAAGATATACAATAAGAATAATCTAATATGTTTAAGTTTATACATCCTTTGGATGTGACTCCTTCGGAGCTACTTTGTAAATCTAGACTAGTTAAAGATGTACAATAAGAACACCGTAATATTTCTAAGCTTATATTATTTCGTAAATCTAGACTAGTTAAAGATGTACAAGAAGAACAATCTAATTCTTTTAAATTTATACATCCTTTGAATGTGACTCCTTCGGAGCTACTCCATAAATCTAGACTAGTTAAAGATGTACAATTAAAACACCATAATGTAGTCAAGTTTATATTATTTTGTAAATCTATACTAGTTAAAGATGTACAAGAATGGCACGATAATGTTGTTAAGTTTTTACATAGAATTAAAATCTCTTGCAATTTCTCAGAGGTTAAGTTTGAACAGTCCGATATATCCAATACTCTTAAAGTATTAAGATTTTGTTTATAAATTTCTCCAGTACAAATTATACACATATTGTTTATTATTTACTTCATAAAAGATGAAGTAATATTTCAATTTTATTATTTTAAATTTTTAAGTAACCATTTCTTGTATAAACGTCCTCCTATATTATTTGGAGCATATATCCACTCTATAAACTCTTGGGATTTCATATATTTAATTATTAGTAACTTTCTATACCATCTTTGTAGCTTAATTAGTTTCTGGTAATTATTAGAGAAATCTTCATTTTGAGTAATCCAATGACATTTAGAACAACCTATATATCCATCATATTCCTTTGGTAAATCTAGACTAGTTAAAGATGTACAATAGGAACACATTAACATTGTTAAGTCTA
>Ga0302280_1001422_pt1 | contig 19788 bp, 11 predicted proteins | sample III_Fen_E1_1_FD_198771 | JGI IMG/M metagenome (GOLD analysis project Ga0302280, IMG submission 198771) | Peat permafrost microbial communities from Stordalen Mire near Abisko, Sweden - III_Fen_E1_1 | ecosystem: Environmental > Terrestrial > Soil > Wetlands > Permafrost | place: Sweden: Abisko... | reverse complement strand
ATTCCAATACGGTTTTATAAACAGATTTGATATCATCAGGAATTCTACTAATATTTTGTATACTTCCATTATGAGCTATAATCTCATCTTTTAATTCAGGATTCCATAACCCAACTTTGATTAACTCTAGTACCAAATGTTTATTAACCATTGTAAACTCTCCTGATAATACTCTACGAGTATAAATGTTTGATGTATAAGGTTCTACACATTCATTGTTACCTAGTATTTGACTTGTACTAGCAGTAGGCATTGGAGCTATTAATAAACTATTTCTTACTCCATAAGTCATTATATCTCTTCTTAACTTTTTCCAATCGTTATATTTACTAAGTGGAACTCCATCTTTAAAGTACACTTCTTCTTCCCAAAAATCCATTTGTAACAATCCCTGAGACATTGGACTTCCTAAGTAGCTGGTGTAAGGTCCAAATTCCTGAGCTAAATTACATGATTCTGATAAAGCTGCAAAATATATACTTTCAAATATTTCCTGATTTAATTTATAAGCTTGAGTTGAATCAAATGAAATATTCATCATCATAAAAACATCAGCTAATCCTTGTACTCCAAGTCCAACAGGTCTATGTTTCATATTTGAAGCCTCAGCTTCTTTTACAGGATAATAATTACGATCAATTATACGATTTAAATTACGTGTTATAACTCTAGTTACTTGTTGTAATTTATAGAAATCATAAGTATTATCAGCTTTATTAACAAATTGTGGAAGAGCAATAGATGCTAAATTACATACAGCTACTTCATCAGGACTTGTATATTCTATAATTTCTGTACATAAATTAGAACATTTTATTGTACCTAAGTTCTTTTGATTAGATTTACGATTACATGAATCCTTGTACACAATATAAGGGTTTCCTGTTTCAACTTGACTCTCAAGAATAGCAAACCATAATTGTTGTGCTTTTACAACTTTTCGAGCTATACCTGGTTCTTGTTGTTCATAACTTAAATATAAACTTCTAAATTCATCTCCATAACAATCTGACAAACCAGGAGCTTCATTAGGACAGAATAATGTCCAAGTTTGATTATTTTCAACTCTTTCCATAAATAAATCAGGAACCCAAAGTCCTAAAAATAAATCACGAGCTCTTAACTCTTCTTTTCCGTGATTCTTTCTAAGATCTAAAAACTCATAAATATCAGCATGCCAAGGTTCTAAATAGATAGCAAATGATCCTTTTCTTTTACCACCTCCTTGATCAACATAACGAGCTGTGTCAGAGAATACTCTCAACATTGGTACAATTCCATTAGATATTCCATTTGTTCCACATATATAACTACCACTGGCTCTAATATTATGAATAGCTAATCCAACTCCTCCAGCTGTTTTACTTATTAAAGCACATTGTTTAAGAGTTTCATATATCCCTTCAATTGAATCATCTTTCATTGTCAATAAGAAACAGGAAGACATTTGTGGAAGAGGAGTACCTGAATTAAATAAAGTAGGAGTTGCATGAGTAAAAAGTCTGAGACTCATAAGCTCATATGTTTCAATGATAGATTGCAAATCATCTCCATGAATACCAATACTTACTCTCATTAATAAATCTTGAGGTCTTTCAACTATCTCTCCGTTAATTTTAAGTAAGTAGGACTTGTATAAAGTTTTTAGTCCAAAGTAAGTATAATCATAATCTCTTTCATAGTTAATAGCTGAATCAAAGAAATCTGTATGACTCTTAACCAATTCATAAAGTTCTTGAGAAACAAGAGGTGAGTTTTTCCCTTGCAATTTAGGATCTGAGTAATTAAAAAGTTTAGATATCTTCTCTGAGAAAGTATCCAAAGTGTTTTTATGAAGATTTGAAGCACTTATTCGAGCTGCTAAAGTACCATAATCAGGATGAATAGTCACCATATAAGCAGCAGTTTCAGCAGATAGGTTATCCAATTCATTTGTTGTTACTCCATTATAAACTCCACTGACAATCTTTTGAGTAATTAAAACAGGATCAACATACTTTAAATCAAGTCCATAACATAGTCTTGAAATTCTCTCTGTAACCTTGTCAAACATTACATTTTCTCGAGCCCCATTCCTCTTAATTACAAACATGTTCTAAGAAATAAAGTGAGCAAAATCAGGTATATAAAGTATGTGAGTGAGATGAAACAGAAAAAAAGCTGTTGATTATAAATATTATAAATTAATTTACCGATAAAAAATAAGTCGTATTTTCGTAACAAAAGTGTCGAATTCATGACTCATTATGAAAACTCATACATGACTCATCTTCATGTAAGGGTAGTTCTTAGATTTTTCTACACGTGATGAGTTATAAGTTAGAATAATCTAGTGTAACATATTTACCATGATGATTGTGTGAATCAGTTGTCATACTCAGTACTATAAAGAGGTCCTTCATTGTTGGAGAGTTTCATTTTCAATTTCATAAAAACACTAATACTTATAAATTTTTTTCACAATGTCTAATTTAAAGTTAAATGATGCTGATTACTATTATGAACAATCACATACTGACACTGCAGGATTCAGACCTTCAAAAAGACTCAAAGTAAATCAACCTGGTATAGCCAAATTATCACAACATCAAAAGTTTGATTTATTTAAAAGAGAAGTCATTGAATGTTTATTCAAGAATGACATCTTCAGGTTGGAATTTTTAAAGACTCGTTTTCCAAACATGTTCATGTCTATGGATGGAATGGAGATTGCTTGTAATGTTGCTTCCAATGACATGATGAGATGGTTTTTAGTTCACATTTCAGACACAAGATTATTAAAGTTACCAAGTTTATGTAGCGCAATGTTCAGAAGAGCATATCATCGTGATGATCATGCAAGAAACTATGAAGGGATAAATATGATGAGAACTATTATAAAGTATCAATCAGAATATAAAAAGTCTGTTTCAAGTCAATGGAGTGAAGAACATCTTAAGTTATGGGATGCAATGTACATAAAGGCTGTTAACGAAACTTATATATTATCTAGTCAGCTTAACATGTATGAAGTTGTTACATTCCTAGAATCATTGAACATTATTAATTATACTGTACCAGTGACAATTGGACCAGAATATGTAGCACCTCAAGTATTGGCAGGTAGAACATTTACTATTTACGAGTACGAGCTTTATTATTTTTTCAACCATTGTCTCAGCACTAAGCCAGGATCCCCTCTTTATTATGCATATCAGAGACGAAGAGAAAGGTTAATTAGAATATTTGAACTTATATCTGATCAAATAGATCCTCTTAAGGTATATCAACCTCTCCCTGGAGATATAGGATTACAAACTCGTAGTTTTACATTGATTGATTTGATATTTTCATGCAAGGGAGACTCTAAAATGCTCAGAGAATTGGTAAACATATTCTCAGATAGAATAAAGCCTCTCATTGAACAATAATCACCTTTTTTTTCATTTTGAGCTTTGATCAGTTTTTCCTGTTTTTCCACTTTTCAATAATAAAAATTACTTCATTATGTTATAGACTTGTTGAGTCTTATTACTTTATTTTGAAAATTTAAAATAAAAAAATATGATATTTTTCAAAAGAGGACTACAAAATAAGTTAGTTAGATAACCTAAATACATATATATTTTTAAAATGATTACAGCTCGTAACAACATGTTCTCAAAATTGAATACTCTAGGAGGGAAGTATAGAGTTCAACCAACATCTTCTTTAAATTATAATAACACTCATGTAACAGGTTATACTAACTCAGAAAAGCTTAACTTATACGCTACTTTATGTAATGAATATTTACAAAACAATGATATTACAAGTGCTATTTTAAGCTATGAAAATAGAAAGTATTTAACATTAGCCATTAAGGCAAGATTATTAGAGCGTTACAAGGGTGATAAAACTATCTCCGATAACTTAATAATGGGAGCTGTTAATACTGCAAGTACATTTATATTAAATGGAATGGATTTACATTCTGATTCTCCAGCTTTTAGTACTGTTTCATCTATTTCATCTATATTGGAAATGATTAACGATCAAATCATTACTAAAGGACTTAAATATTGTATAGGTCAAGCTACAACTCAATCTGTAACAGGAAAAAATATAGACATAAATTTAATACAATCTAACACTCTTACTAGAGGTATTTATGCTCCAAGTACATTATTTCCTCATAGCTTACCTTATGGACAAAATTATAAAAAGAATAACGGTCTTGCTTCTATCAATAATCAAGCTAATTATATATTTGCAATTTCTAACTCTTAAATACATAAAAATAAAGTCTTTTTGAGTAAAATAAACTTATAACATATCTATGTTATATATATGTACACTATACTGATTATATGTAAAGTTTCTTAAAAAAATCTTGAGTAAATAACTGAAAAGTCCTAGTCTCTTTATCATTACATTCTATTATAAACTCTCTGCAAATGAATATTCAAAGAGTGAATATCACTCCTGCTAATATGACAAGTAAAGAATTTTTAGATCATCTAAGTACAATTTTCCCTAAAAGTGAAACTGTCCCTACTACAAGCTCTATTTTTGACTCCTCTAAGCCAACATTTAGTTATAGTACAACTACTTACACAAATAATGGAGATTATAGAGTCGTTACAAACAAATTGTTTTCAAGGTATGTTATAAATTCTAAACAAATACAAGATCGTAGAATACCTTGGAATATAAGTTTATGGTACGTTCTAAACTTCTTATTCGACATAAGAATCCCATTTGATTGTTCAGTATGTGAGAAAATCATTGCTCCTCTTAAAACACTCATTCCTTGTCCAACTTGTTCAAGTCATATAAGTGATAATTACACTAAACTATGTGCTATGTTTGCAAAACAGCACACTTTACAAGACTCTGATTATTCTACTATAATAAACTCTACTAGAGTAACAATGGGAGATTATGTAAAGAAATTACACGATTTAGTTAACGAATATACTAAAGTACCGTTTTATTCTCAAGAGCAATGGTTAAACGATTATAAATCATCTGTGTATGATAATAGATCATGGTTTGAGTTACATCTTAACAATTTTTTAACTATAATTAACAACTTTTCAGCTATTACAACTAAGTACAAGGGGACTGAAGAAGGCATTAAAATAAAAGATACTTTAGACCAATGGATCATAGATGTAAATGAAACATCAAAGTTAAAACCTGTTCAACAATCTCAAAACTATAAATTTTTAAGTATATAACTACCTTAATAAAAATTCCTGTTTGATAAAAGTATGTTATGAATTTATTGTTTACATTATAATTTTAAGAGTGCAAAAAAAATATAACTATATAAATTTTTTAAGAGGGTAAATGGAAGGTGGAAGCAGCTTTTCCTAATTCCATTCTGTGAATAGCATCTTGAGAATCGACTAAGTTACTAACACTTTGTTGTAACATACGAGATGTATCTCCAGAAAATTCCAGTCCATAATCATGATATTTTCGGAGGACTCTATATAGTAATTGTTGAGGATTAGATTGTTTCACAGCATTACTTTCAGCTGGAAGTGATACTCCTCTAGGTAAATAATGTTTTTGTATTCTTTCAATTTGTGTCATTTGTTTTTGATGATTATCTTGTGTTTTAGTTCCGTAACTACCTAATATTTCTTGTAGATCAGATCTCAAAACCTTGAGTACTTCTCTATCTTGTATTTGATCTTGATGATACGCTGTATATAATTCTTGCACTAATGATTCTGGATAAGAGCTAGCTCCCATTTTAAAAGACTTGAAAATACCTATAACGATACTTTCAAGTACCTTATCCGTTATTAAACTTTCTGGACTTGCTCCAAACACTCTAGCAATATTTTCACGAATATGATCTTTTAAATATTTCAGTTCAAATGGATTTATAATGGATGAGTATAAGACTCTTAATGGTGCTTCAAATGCTAAATTAGATGTATAACCAGCTACAACTGTACTGATATTTTCTGTAATACTGTCTGTATTAACACCACTTTTCATCAATACATCTATTTTATCAAGGGCCTTTGTAAGCTCAGTTTTATCTTTTATGATTAAAGAGATAAATCCCGTTATTCTATTCATTGCAAATGTATAATCATTTTGAATTTGATTTAACGTAAGATCAACTACTTGTAGAACAGATTGACTATCTGGAGAATTAAACCCATTTTTTAAACTTTTGAGTATAGGGTCCATATTATGAAGAAGAGCACTAGGATTTGATTTATCATGAGTTGAAATTACTCTGTCCAATTTATCACTCATTAAGGATGACCAATTAGAGTTATAACTGTTATCTCTTGTTAAATAAGTTTTTAATTCATTTGTTAACTGTAGGAATGCTTCAGCTCCTTCTGGTTTTGCTAACGTGTCTCCAAAATCTTTTGATGAACCCTTATATATATCCATAAATTTTACTAATAATTCCTTGAGTTTATTGGTCATTTGTGAAGCCTTGTCAATTTGAGGACTTCCTCTTGGAACCCATCCATCAAACTTTGAAGTTGATTTACTTGATCCAAGGTAATCATCTAAGTTGTTCAATACATCATCCATCTTTGATTTTGTTGCAGGGAGCCCTATTAAAGACCTTGCAACAGATTTGTAATTTTCGTCATTAAAAGAACTTGTTACAATGTCCTGCCAAGTTGTTTGAGTTGTTGACAATGTATGATATAGTCTCAGATGGATTGGATTACTAATCATAGAATGTTTAAGTAGAGTATCATTTGATTGAATATAGTTCTTGGCGAAAACAAAGTATTTCGTAAAGTTATGTACTCCTTTATCCAGTTTAGTATCCCACATATCTTTATTTTCACCCAATTTACCCATTTGGATACACATTATCCGATGAATCATAGCATTTGAAGAAGTCAGACACTGAATTGTTGGCTCAAATAATTGTTGCATAAAGGTGGAAATCCCCTTGATGATTGTCTCTCGAGATAACAATACGTTGATCTCTGTCAAAATATTCAAATTTTTTAGTTCAAATAATAATATATTGTAGTAGTGATCATATATATTAAGATTAACAACATATTGCTGTAGTTTGATTACAACTTGTTCAATCTGGGGAGCATTAATAGAAGATTGCAGAGAAGATGTGGAATTAATATGAAAGTGTGAATATACGTTCTTCATTATGTCGTTCCAGGAGGAAGCAGTTACTTCTTTTTCTTCATCATCATTTGTAACCTCGTGAAAATTCATGCATCTTGATTTGTACTTATGATATAAATTGTAAATCACACCATTTGTAATTAACGAAAATGCGTGTATATTGGCCATTATTCCAGTCATTGTACTTATATCTCCAATTAACTTACTATCTAACAAAGTATTGAATATATCTCTATGAGCAGTAATTTCCCCTATTAGTTTAGACACTCTTTTCAGAGTTTTGAATTTAGAAAATCCGGTAGTTGTTCCAGTATAACTTTGCACTAGTTCTTCAATGTCTTCATCCGCCGTATATATAGAGCATGCGTGACTATATATCATTAATGATAAAATGTCTCTATTCTCAATAAATTTATTCTTAAAATAACTTACAAGCAGATTGTCGACTAATTCAGCTATACCTTGATATAACGGATACATTGCCTTAACAGGAACTTCGAGTGACGCAAGTGATGTTAGAGTATAGAATGATCGTCGATTCATATATAATAAAAATGTTATTTTGAAGTAATCATAAATCCAACTTTGTGATAATATAAAATCTAGTCTCTTTGAGAATAAGATCATGAGTGTTTCAATCTGTAAGTTTGAGAATCCTCCGATGTAATACGAATGTGGACATGTTAACAAATTATTCGATCCACTTGATTGCGAATAACTATTAACAGAATACTGTAAATTTTTTTCTATTTTCAGTTGAGGCACACCTTTCATTTTAGAAATTTCTTCCACTGGTACTAACTTTTCAGTAATAACTTTATCGTATTTTGATAGACTCTCTTCTAATACATTATAGAAGAATGCAGAATTAATTTCTGTTGATGCACTTGATTGAACTGTTGCAAAGGACGATACGAGTCCTACACTGGGCTCTTTCAAATCAGTTTGAACAGTTCCTATAGAATAGAGCTCAGGATATTTTGCAAATATACAGTTGTTTACAATGTCACTATAATTGACGTTCTCATTCATATATAACGATAAGAATACATGATGACACATACCCTCTAGTAATATCATTAATTCTTTTAACTTATTATCTTTTGCAACAGAACTACTTTTAACAGCCCCAAATTTGAGGAACATATACTCTAATTTTACAACAAATTGTTGATACCAAGCGTTAAAAAGGAGAAAATCGAATGTGTCATTTTCGTAGTAAGATTGTATGCCTACTTTAGGTGGCTTGAATTCTACAAGTAAAGATTTAATAATATCACCTATTTCAATTGGATGCATCTTTTGTGACGATGACGTTTTGTCTTCAATGTCAAAACGGATGCGTTTGTAAGGAATCAACGACCTTAAAGTCGAAGATGTGTTCTTCTCTCTTAATGCGTTCTCTAAAATTTTTTTCATATCCCATGTTTCTTCTATCATGGTAGAAAATGTGTGACTTTCTTGTCTTGAATGGTTTTTGTTAGTTAATATTTCAATTTCTTGTGGTGTATTATCCAATATCTTTATGACATGTTGATCTAAAGCAATACTATGTAACAATGATACCATGTGATCATCTATACAGGCTATTGTCGTCATAGCAACTTTCATGATGTTTATAATCCAACAATATTCATTACAGTAGTTGACATTAACATGTGATGCCTTGCCACCAAGAATGAGTAACATGTTTCCTACATGATCACTGTAACCTAGTCCATGTAAATTAGTTATTTGCTGCAGTATTGTATCAAAGTGATCCCTAACACATCCCATTCCTGTAATTGTGTACATACGTCTTTTACATCCATTAGATAAGTCGTCTTCATCTAGCATACCTCCATTGGGACCAACTGTAAGAGGAAGACTTTTCTGTAAGATAGCAGTACACCAATCATGACGAGCATATGTGTCACCTCCCAATAGATGTTCCGCTGGAAAGTATGAAGACGTTAATGATAAAATTGTGGCCATTTGAATTACCTTTTGATCAGTAGGAGGTGTAAAAAATAAATCAATTTTCTTAGGAGGAACAGCCATATTAGATATACTAAGTATATACAATAAACTAGGGGAAATGAAGTTGTTATCATCCATAAGTCTTACTTTACAAGTGTTATATAATAACTTATCATTTTCGAATGATGGTAAACCAGTTATCGAGTGTTCAGCATATTTAGACGACAATACTCTACTCGAGAAAGAGTTATAATATAACATTAACTCATTTGAATCCGTGATTGTATACATTATAGGAATTACAAAACAAGAGGGGTCTAAGATATTTAACATAGCAGGTACCTCTAGAATAGTCAGTTGAATTGCTCCAGGGATGGCGGTTTCAAGTTTGCCATTCAATAAATGTATATAAGTGCTAATAACAGCATAAGCTACGTCAACTATTCTTCGATGTATCACATCTATGCTTCCAACCTCGTCTCCGGACCACGTTATCATTTGTAACAAATCATCAGTAAGCAGGACATCAAATCTATTCACAGTAATCATCTGTGCTAGATCGTAATAAGTGGATGAGAGAAATGTTCTTAGGTGCTGATTAACAGCCATCGATTTTGTTACATTCAAATCTTTTATCTTTATACTATTAGTAAACGTTTCACTTATTTCAAATACTATTGTATTACTTCTATTTGTTATGACATTGGAAGGTTTCAACTTAGATAATACTGTGTTAGCAGATTGTTGATGAGCAAAGTTGTTTACTAACAAATCACTTGTAACCTTACACACTTTTATAATCTCTAATGCATTTAATATGGAATGAGTATAATCTATATCAAGTCGAACTCTCGACGCACGTGGTACAAATTTGTATGATCCCAACCCATAAAATCCACTACATTGAGTGGAGCTTGTTACAATCTCGACATCCAAAAATTGATTCTGCATCAATGCATTGTAGTCTCTATAGTGTACAACATCGTTTTTGTTTTCTCCATAGTTTATTTTATTTCCCTTTGGAAATCTTGCATTTTTACTACTCGTTTTAAGACTAATGGCAGTGCTCGAACTTGTTGCTAGAGGCATACCCCCTGTTGCAACTCTTCCCCTCGAAAACATTGAATAAATTGATGACATAATAGATCCCGTCCCGGGAAACGAAGCCATCAATTTAGACAGTTCAACTATCAAAGCATCATCTACTTTTGATGATAACAAACCAGCAAATAATTTGACATCTATTAATTCTTTCTTATTGTACAAATTATCAATTTCATATTTAGTTCTAAGTTTAGGCTGCTCAGCTGCACAAAGGTTTTCAATATCTTGTTTATGACTATTACCGGCGGTTTTATATTCTTGTATTGAAGCAGCATCAAATCTGAGGTGATAGAGCTCAGTCATATAATCACCAACGTCATGTATATTCTCTTCGTATTTCTCGACCTCTACAAAATCTATTATATTCGGAGATGGCTTTATCAATGACAATATGTTGGCAGCATTTGCACCTGAAAAGGCATATTCTATTTTGGATTTGTACGACGCTATTGCTGCCCTAATTTTCTCATATAATGTCTGCAAATCATCTGATTTCTCTCTCAGTTGACCCATATAATCATTATATTGTGTCACTACATTTGTAGGTATTGCATCTCCAACATTTATTTTCAAAATGTTATCATCAATATACTTAATGATTGTACCAAGACCTGGTACAATTAAATGTGTTCGATATTCAGTTATTATTTTTTCTATGTTTATATAACTTTTGTATAGTTCTTCAAATTCATCCAGTATTGCTACGCTCACTTTAGTTGATGAAGTATTCCTTTCTTTAATTAATGTATTATATATGCAAGAAATATTGTAAAGAGTTTCAATATCATTGTTTGGTTTTTTTAGTCCATCCACAATAGTTTGGTTAGTTGTAGATAATTGTATATCCATGATATTGAGAATATTTTGCTACTGTTCAGTATATAGAATTTAAATATTGAAATTGAATAATTATGAAAAAGTTTATGTAAAAGATGCAACAAATATGAATAATTACTTACAATTGCTAATGATAACGTTATATGAAAACAAAAAATATTCAGTACTATACTTTATATGTCTGTATATTTTATTTATTTTTTCAAGTAGTAAGACTATTAGTTTTGAATCATTCAATTAATTTTTATTTCTAATAAAAGTTACTTGTAAGATTACAACATTTTGTTAATTGTAAATATCTTTTGCCGAATGTAGGTCAAATGTAATAAAGAGTAAGTAAAATACTAAGAGATAAGAATATAATTTGATTAACATATATAATATATTACTATTATTGGATTAATTATAGATACATACTTAGCTATATTATTATAAAATAAGTAAAAAATGACATAGTGTTGTATTTCAAGTAATTATTCCTAATAACCTTCGCATTATAATTACACTCATATTAAATAATGAACCCTAATGATCTTTTATTCTCATGTGAAATTGAAAGACCTGGAGCATTTAAAAAGCTAATCAACGAAATGTCCACTTACACTACAACATTTGAGTTTAATGTTACAAATATAGGTATACAATTTTTACATGAAGAGTTAAGTACTGAAGGATTTTCTTATGGAAAATTACCTAAAGAGAATTTTGGAAACAACTGGTTCTTATTCTTTCCAAGTATAATTTCGTCATCTCATAATAATAGTACTAATACAAGCGATAATGTTACTCATAATGTACATTTTTTAAGTGATCCTAACTCTGTAACTCTCAATCATTTAGATGATCAAATACAGAAAACAACTGGATGTGTTGTTGAAGAAGATATTGCTTGTTTATTTTTTAGTAAAGATAATCAACCATTTTATTCCTTCTCTATATCTATAGTGCCTTTCACTCTTCAGATGCAAAACTTAACTGATAAATGTTCTCTTCTCATACAATATTACAAAACTTACCCCTTAATACTATTCATAACAACTAAATCAACTGGTATTGAATCTGTATGGAAAGCACCAATTATTCAACATAACCATGCTGAGTTACATGTAATACCAGATTTTTCAATGGACCTTATGATATTAATAGACGCTCATAAGTTTCATAAAAGAATTGCTAAACATTCTGCAGCTGAAACTCCTTTTATTAACATAACATTTTCTATTGATCAAGTTGTAGTTTCATGGCAATCTCGATCAGGTACTTTTAATGTAACTCTCAAACCTGTAAAAGATAATTCTATTCCAACCATACAGTTACCTATAGGGAATGAAGACTCTGATAACTCTCACTACATTGATAATCCTAAACGTATTATTTCTAATGATTTTAATACAACCTTGTTACAAAGTTACCTTAAGGCACATAAAGTGAGTAAAACATGTTACATGTCTATGAATCAAGATATGTTAATTATGAAATTTCCTATTAAGGACAGTAATCATGTCTTAGGTGATATTTATTTTGCATTATCTCCTTTTACTCATTTAACATGTGCTCAACAATCACTAATCCAACTTCCATTTCAATTAAAAAATAATTCTGAACATCCTATTCTAATTATTGAACCTCATAAATCTATGTTACCTGATACTGATAATTCTCTGCCACAAGTGACTCATGTTACTAAAAAACAAAAGCCATCTCATCAAAACTCTCATAATATAGATGTTAACTGTCCGACACTTAATAGAGATGTATCAGTTATAGAAAAAGAATACAATGACTCTCTTGATCATCCTATAGACCCTCAAAGGTTACATTATTCAGAAGTGATTAAATCAAAATTACTTAAGCAAAACAAAAAAGATATCATAGAACATGAACATAAACGTAAACGTCAACGTAAATCAAAAACTCAATCATCTGAAGTTGAGGTTTCTAAAACACTAATTGAAAAACCTAAAAGAGTTAGAAGAACTAAACGAGAGCTTTTATTACAACAACAAGAGATATTGTCACTTAAGACTCATGCTTTGTTAATGCCGGAATCTCCTGTTATCAAAGTTGCACAGGTTTCACCACCTGTAGAAATAACACCTACTCTTAGTGGTAAGACACTCAAAAATGTCATAGTTGATGAAGATAGTCATACTCAGGACTGGGATACATATAGTGTTGCTGATTCTCAACACAAAAGTGATTCTCATGATGATTCACAAGGAGAAGCTGATTTCTTTGATTATGACGAAGACGAAAATCATTCAAATCATGAGGATGCTTTTGACAATTAATTCTCTTAATCAGTTTAAAATAAACAAAAAAAAACTCCAACCAATTTTTTTTATTCTCAAGTCTTTTTATTTTTCTTTGCTTTGTGTTTAACATCTTCAGCATCATTTTTTGCTTCATCATTACCTTCAGAGTCTGATTGTCCTTCAGTATCTGTAATACAAGGTAAACAATTGGTGAGAACAGGTCTGTCAAAGTAAACTGCTATTTGCATCACAGTCCATTTTATACCAACAGGATTCTTAGCTAACTTATATAACTTAGCAGTACAATGTAATACTACCTTGGTCTTTGCAAGTATTGGATATATGTCAAGTTTACGAGTAAACACTTTCTTAGTTTCATCAAAAGAAGCTCCATCCCATACATCAACTGCATATTTAACAGTACCATTTTCTGGATTTCCTACAAATGGAACTTCAGCTTTAAAGTTTCGAAATACATTTGTTACAATTGTGTTTCCAACAATTGTTTCTGACTTTTTAGCTTTTATAGATCCTGAGAAATTTTCCATATCTGTACTGAGAATCGCCTTTTCTCCAATTCCCCACTTTGATTTATCCTCTGAAATAATAGATATAACTCTAGAATCAAATCCTGTATTCTCATCAAAGAATAAATCTATATCATCTTGAGTAGATATCTTAGTAACGCCTTCCTCATTTGAATCTTGATCGGCACCGACTGTTTCTTCATCGTCTTCTACTCCATTATTATTATCTTGATTATTTTCAATAAAATTCCCATATTCATCTAACTCACTTTCTTCTCCTTCATTTTCGTTATGTACATCAGTATCTTGATCAGTGTTGGACTCGTCGTCTTTTTTGTAAACTGAGATGAATGCATTAATTGAATATTTTCCTTTAGGAAGAGCTGGCTTAGACTTTGCTGCTTGTGGATATTTTTGATTATTTTTTAAGTTTCCCTTTCCTCCACTTGTTACATTATTATTAGCACTTTTAAATCCTGCTGCTGAAGATGAGGTACTAGTAGTTGTACCACTTATTTGATTTAAAGAAGGAGCTTGAACCATTGAACCATTTACGAACATTGTAGGTAATAGATCAAAGTTTAGCTTTCTTTCTGGTAATTGGACGTATAGGTCATAGTCTATTTTAGTCTTTGGATCTTTATAATATAACTCTGCTGTTCTATAACCGCTTGATGAACAACTCCACCTTTTCTCTTTAATATTTGGTAACAACTTAAGACTTTCAGAACTAGCTTTTATAACTTTAACTGGATTAGATGACATTTTAAATAATTATGACTAGAGACTCTGATGGTGCTACTCTTTACTTCTTATATATACAAACAAGTGTAGTTTTAAAAAATGTTTATTGATTTTATAATAAATAAAAAAGAAACCCCTTTTATATAATTTATTAATATATTTCAGATCATGAAAACTTTCTTTCTATTGTGATCACGACCTCTATACTTGTATAAATCACTTGATGCGTCTTTGAATATTTTTCCAATCTTTTGTCTTCTCTGAGAATCTTTCATTTTCTTAAGCAACATTTCCATCATCGTTGGATTCTTCCTCTTGTACTTGTTACCACTTAAACTTGAAACTGGAAGTGAACTTATCGAAGTTTCTGAACCTAATCCAGAGTTCAGAGGTTTATATTTTCCTTTAGTAACTGGATTACTTTTACTTGTTATACCCAATTTATCATACAATATTTTCTTCTTCATTTTTTTAATCAAGTCTTTTTCTCTCATTAATTCATCGTCATTGTCACTAGCATACTTCTGTCCCCAACTTATCAATATTTTGGTTTCACCAATTCTTTTGACATCATAACCTAACATTCTTAACTTTTTAACTATTATCGTAACTGTAATATCAACTTTAATATTTGGATAGAAAGCCATAGCAGGAGGTATTTCGGCGATACATACAAATTTACCCAACTGAGCAGAGTCTTTCATAATATTACCTACATACATTAAGATATTGTTGATAAAAGCAATGTCTTTTGTTTGGTGTTGTGTTGCTAATTCTCTCAAATTTATTACAGTTGGAAGAATTAATCGTTCATTGGGATGTCTTACAACCATTTTAAACAATTTTCAATTAATTTGACTATTATTAACTCTAATTATATATATTTTGTAAAAGTATGTTTTAAGTTATATATTATGTATATATATGATACTGAATTAAGCTAGAGTTTGTACAATATACAAAAAATGAAGACAAGATGTCAACAATGTGAACTTAAACAAAAATGCTCAGAGGTTTTAAACATAACTCATAATTACAGTACTCCTTATAATCATGGAAGTGATAATTGGCTTACAAAAAGAACTCATTTGATTCTCAAAGCTAGTGATTTAGCACCTATAACATTAAAATATAGTCCATTTAAGTCTCGTGAACAATTGTTATACGAAACAGCTCGTCATTATAAAGCTAATATTGATAACGAGGCAGTAAGACATGGAACTAAGTATGAACCTGAAGCAATTGAGAACTATAAGTTACTCACTGGACATGATTTAATTCCTACACTAAACTTATGTATTAATCCTAACTTTTTCGAAGGGAAATTTGGTTGTACTCCAGATGGTATTACTTATTGTGGAATACTATTAGAAACAAAATGTCCTTATTCTCGAAATGTGAAACCAGGTTCACCAATACCTAATTATTATGAAGGTCAAGTTTTTAGTAGTATGAATGCTTTAGGTCTCACTAAAGGACACTTTTTTGAATGGGATGTTTCAAAACGTATTTCTAATCTAGTAGAAGTCACTGAACAAGATAGTATTAAATGGTTAAATACTCATAAAGAATCGTTGAATGATTTTGTAAATGAAGTAAAAGTTTTAAGAGGGTTTTTTTCAAACTTGGAAAGTTTGCCACTTGTCACTTGAATAAAAACTAAAAAAGAAACTTCTATTTTTTGAGGGTGTAAATTTAATGATAAGTAGTTGAGAGAGATAATTTAAAAAATTATATAACTATTAATTTACAAGAGTTCTTCTACATTAAAACAATCATGGCAATAAATATTGGTCCAACTATGGCTGTAGGCTTTAGTTCAGTATCTGCTTTATTATGTCTTATAGCATACTTCATTGTAAACACGAAATTTGAGGCAAATGACAGTAGTTCAGGAAAATCTAACTCTAGATATACAGAATTTTGCTTGATTATTTCTATTGGTATATCATTAGTAATGGCTGTATCACAATTTCAACATATTCATGGGTGATAAAGTATAACAAGTCCCCTTATCATTTCTTTACTTTTATGAGTTTGTGAAATAATTCCTTAACAATAAAAATCTCGCATTATTCTAAATGTAAAAACTTTAATGTTTGTAAACTACAAAAGTTAAAAAAATAAATTTAATATGGTTCATCATTTTATAATCCCTCCTTTAGTATCAAAAGCATTAAACTTATTTAAGTTACATTCTATAACAATGAATCTAAGAGACGACAATTCAACAGCTGCTCCTGATTGTAGTGTTCAACAAGGATGTGTAATAAAATATTTAGGTGCCACCTTAGATCCTAAAACTTACATAATTCTAGCTCTAGCTGTAGGACTTATCATTGGATTCTTACTCATTCAACAAAAAATTGTCCCTGCTTCAGTTGTACCTGTGTAAAAGTCTGAACACTTTTTCATAATCAATTTTTTTTATATTTACACAGAATAATGAATAATAAAAATGTAACAAGTTTTGTGTAATAATTGAGTAAATTTTATATAATATGATCTAATATATAAAACAACAAAAATAACTAAGTCTAAAAGTATCTAATATCTTTAAAAAAAATATCTCATACTTGTAATTGCGCTCTTAATAAAAAAATGGCTGCTACAACTCCTGTTGCCTGTACTGATGGATGCACTGTAAAATTGTTAGGACAATCTCTCACTCCACAAAATTGGATAATGCTTGCGTTAGTGTTTGGAATAATTGCAGGGCTTGTGAGTGGTAAACATCTTCTTTAAATGTATCAACCCCCTAATATATTTAGAAAGTATATATGTCTTCTTAACATTTAGTTTTTATACATGAAGTACTTACTAATAAAATATTGTTCAGTTCCACAAATGTTAATTATAACTTATTTTGATTAAGATTAAATCTTTGTAAAATATTGTTCTAAAAAAATATGAGTAGTAGAACAGGATTAGAAAAAGTAAAGAGTAAACTGTTTAATAAAATCATATAACTAAAACCTAGTTAACAATGTTTCAGGGAGTATGGACTTGGACTCAAGTTGCATTGAACCCAATGACTGTTATCACCATTCCCGAAGAAGTTGTTAATAGAAAGGGATACGCTAGTGTTTTAGCAAATGCATACAACACAATATGTAAAAATTTTGCCATTTTTTACGATTTTCAAATATTGATGCTTTGGAATGATGTACCATTCGAACTCAAGGGTAAAACATATACATGGCAGGATTTTGGCTATAGTGGAGAATATTATCTTGACTGTCTTACTAAATTTGAAGATGATGAGGCAGCCTGGTTGTTATACGTTCACACAACAGAAACAGGTGGTCTGAGAGTAAGTTGGGAATCTACACGTAAATACTTGGGTGACTTAAAGAATTTTTTGAATACCATGTATGGTAGTCTTACAAAAACAGATACTAACTGGACATGTCCTCACGACAGAGAGAATCGAATAAAAATTTGGAACGATTTTATGATAAAAGTAAAAAAATTCTTAATTGCAAGAAAGAAATTGATAGATCAATATGTGAAAGATGACGCTTTTTTGGTCAAAAATGAACACACAAAGATTGAACACTATGTTGAAAAGAATGACTACAGTAAGTATGGTATTAAGTCAAAATCTCCTACTGCAAGTATTAATACTAAGTACGTGTATCAAAATGACAAATCTATACAAGTTACAAATGCAGATAAACTTTCGGGTATATTGGTACCACGTTTCAACAAACTTTTAGAAAGTTATGGTGCCATGTTAGACATATTAGATGAATGGATTAAAGAAAGTGATTATGATCCAACCCAATCTGAAAGAATAAGTAGTAGCATTGACAATTTCATACAATCAATAGAAGTTTTTATGTTAGAGTACGCTCGCTTATGTGACTTAATTCTAGACAATTTAAATGACTTAGTGAATGGTTTTTTTGTAGAATTAATGGGTTATTATGAGTTTATAGTGCAAGGGTTTAAAGAAAGTATGATAGGAATAGATCAAAATATTAAGAATTCATCTATATATAGACGTCGTTATTTTACTTTAAGAAAGAAATATTTTGCACAAGGCAGATTATTGCAGCTTGTAGGTTTCACTAAGCATTTGAAAGATCATTTTACAGCAGATTTAAGTACTTATGACAAATATCAGCAGTATTATGCTGAGGAAATTCAAAAGACATACATAGTATCTGTTGATAACGCTACAAAGTACAAAGCAAAACAAGATAAGGAAAATTTATTTAAATCAATAAAGGAAATGCCAACTAGAACGCTTGAGAACGATGTTAAAGCTAAAATTTCCCAATTAAAAGCTGATACTGCAACACAGCTGGAAAGGGTAAAACAGATGAATACTGATGAATTAGAAGCAAATGCAATGTATGCAACTACACTTCCATTGACTACTTTGACAGATGAAAATGGGAAAGTTCATATAGTTATCGACACTCGTGATAAAAAGGAGATAGATTATGAAAAATCAAATAATCGATTGTGGGATGAAGAGCAACATAGGTATCTCAATGAATATAGAATACAGGAAGCTGCAAAAATAGAGAATTCCGCACTGTTTGTTAAATACCAATTATACAATAATGAGTTAACAAATTTAGAGAAACTGTTATCTGATAACAATGATTTCGTTATTATCACAAATGATATATCTATAACAGATCCTCATAATAATGTGGGAATCTTTATATGTAACACTTACAATCAAAATGTACTAATGTTTAGAAATGTAATAGATATACTAAGTGAAATGTGTTTACATATTTACAATGAAGCATACGTTAACGTCACTGAAGTTGTACATATACTCGAGTATATTATTGATTTCGTACATACTTTAGCAACAGTAGGTAATGATATAAAAAATAGAATCGATAGTGCAATAAAGAGAAGACTTGTATTTGACATAAAAAAAATAGTACTCGACAATGACTTGGCCAATTTTAATTCTATAACTAGTAAATTAAACAGTGAAATAACAGCATTACGCAATAGTTACAAAGTAACAAACGATGAAGGTAACTCTATGGATCAAAATGTGAACATGGGATTAGAAGATAGAGTTATTATAACGAATCTTTTATTTACTTACCAAAAAGATTTATCAAGTATGCTTCAACATTTCTTTACATCAATTCGTGAATGTAAAGATTATTACATTCAATTTTATTTTCTTGACAATGTTGACAACAATGAACAAATACTTACGCTTGAAGAATATTTAATAGCTATTAAAAAAATATCAGAACTGCTGCAAACTGCTCCTA
>Ga0302280_1001416_pt1 | contig 19808 bp, 12 predicted proteins | sample III_Fen_E1_1_FD_198771 | JGI IMG/M metagenome (GOLD analysis project Ga0302280, IMG submission 198771) | Peat permafrost microbial communities from Stordalen Mire near Abisko, Sweden - III_Fen_E1_1 | ecosystem: Environmental > Terrestrial > Soil > Wetlands > Permafrost | place: Sweden: Abisko... | reverse complement strand
ACTTTTGAGAAATCGCTTTTTTCTTCCCAACCAATCCATCGTAAGCGATATCGGTTTGAAAACCTTCTTCTTCCAGTCCTTTGGAAATAAAAGAGGCTACTTTCTTTTCATCTTCTATGATTAATATTTTTGATGCTTCCATAATTAAAATATTTTCAACACGTTGAAATTAATCAAAAAAAAGTATTAGAAGTAATCTCAAAAATACAAAAGGTTTTGCCGAACTTGATTCGGCATATTTGATATGATTGACTTTTCAGACACCAAGATTCTTAAACAAGTTCAGAAAGAACTGTATAGTACACGTTTAAAATCGGCTTCTATTATTTTATATTCCATATTCTCCAAGCCTCTTCTGCCTGCTGTTGCAGCATAGATAAGCCGTTTACCGTTGCAGCGCCTTTTGCTTTTCCACGTTTTAAAAACTCAGTTCGTTCCGGATTATACACTAAATCATACAACAAATGTTTGGAAGACAGGTATTGATAAGGAATTTGTGGTGCTTCTTCAATATTTGGATATGTTCCAACAGGAGATGAATTCACGATTAATTTAAAAGCATTCATCACATTTTCATTCAACTCATCATAAGTAAGCTGATTTTTTGCGTTAGGATTTTTTATTCTTGAAACATAAAAACATTCTACACCTATTTCCTTTAACACGTATGCAACAGCCTTAGCAGCACCACCTGTGCCCAATATCAGGGCTCGTTCGTGCTGCTTTTCCAAAAACGGCTTTATAGATTGACGAAAACCAAAGGCATCCGTATTATACCCGATTAATTTTTTGTTTCTGATTGATTCTGTTGTTTTGGTTTTGTCGGTTAAAATTTTAATACAGTTTACTGCTCCTATACCTTTTGCTGTTGCATCCAATTCATCTAAAAAGGGTAACACACTTTCTTTGTATGGGATAGTAACGTTTAAACCCAGCAAATCAGCATTGTCATTAATCAGTTGAGGGAACAATTTAATATTTTCAATCGGGTATAAATTGTAAATGCAATCTTGTACGTTTTCCTTTTCAAATTTTTCGGTAAAATATTTTTTTGAAAATGAATGACCTAATGGATAGCCTATTAAACCGTATGTTTTCATAAGAATTCTGTTAATTTACTTTAATATTAATGTTCATCAAAACGAAAAGGAGCATTGTTTAAGATGCTCCTTTCCTTTATTTATATTAAGTTGTACCCTTTTAATTAAAACTTATCCAACATTCAATACATTACTCACCACTCTGTCTTTGCTTTCTAAATTAGAGAATCCCATTAAGTATTCATCCACTTTACGAGCGGCTTCTCTACCTTCTGAAATAGCCCATACTACAAGTGATTGACCTCTTCGCATATCGCCTGCAGTAAATACTTTGTCAACATTGGTTTTGTATTCTTTTTCTTTGGCTTTTACGTTTTTACGTTCATCTAATTCTATGCCTGCACTTTCAATCATTCCTTTATGCTGAGGGTGTACAAATCCCATTGCTAATAATACCAACTGGCAAGGCATTTCGCGTTCTGATTTTTCAACTTCTTTAAATTTAATAAGGCGACCCAGCGCATCTTGTTCCCAACTAACATCTACTACCAATAAGGCTCTTAAATTTCCTTTTTTATCTCCTAAAAATGCTTTGGTACTTACACCAAAAAACCGCTCACAACCTTCTTCCTGCGAAGTACTTGTACGCAACACCATTGGGTAGCTTGGCCAAGGCATTGCTAATGTGCGCTCTTTAGGAGGCATCGGCATTAACTCAAATTGTTTTACCGATTTTGCTTCTTGACGATTAGAAGTACCTACACAATCAGAACCTGTATCACCACCACCAATAACAACCACATCTTTGCCCGTCGCTAAAATATCTTCCTCCTTATACTTTATTTTGCTAACACGTTTGTTAGATTGTTTTAAAAAGTCCATTGCAAAATGAATTCCTTTAAACTCTCTTCCCTGTATTGGTAAATCGCGTGGAATGGTTGAACCACCGGCTAACACAACAGCATCGTTTTTAGCAATGATGTCTTTTAAATTTTTCACTTCTGTATTACAAATAAATTTAATTCCTGCTTCTTCCATCAATGCAATACGACGCTCTACAACTGTTTTTTCCAATTTAAAATCAGGAATACCAAAACGTAATAATCCTCCCGGTTTGTCATCTCGTTCATAAACCGTAACAGTATGTCCTGCTTTGTTTAATTGTGCAGCAGCGGCTAAACCTGACGGACCTGAACCAACAATAACAACCGATTTTTCACTCCTTTCAATAGGAGCATCGTTTTTAACAAATCCTTTGGAAAAGGCAATTTCAACAATGTTTTTTTCAATTTCTTCAATAGCTACCGGAGGTTTGTTAATACCTAATACGCAAGCAGATTCGCAAGGAGCAGGACAAATGCGCCCTGTAAATTCAGGGAAATTATTTGTTGATGCAAGAATGTTGTAAGCTTCTTCCCATTCCTTGTTGTACACAGCATCGTTAAATTCAGGAATAACGTTTCCCAACGGACATCCACTATGACAAAACGGAACGCCACAATTCATGCAACGTGCAGCTTGATGATTAAGTTCTTCATCATTAAGTTTTCCAACAAATTCCTTATAGTTTGCAACACGTTTTGCAGGTGCTAACTTTTTAGGAAGTTCTCTCTCAAACTCCTTAAATCCAGTAGGTTTTCCCATGGCAATATTAGTTATTTCACTTTTTGTTTAACAGTTGATTTTTTCTTCAATACCTCTTTGTAATCACGAGGAAATACTTTCACAAACTTTTCGGCTTGTTGTTTCCAGTCGTCTAAAATAAATTTAGCAGCATGGCTCTTAGTAAGCTCGAAATGGTTTTTCAAAAGTTCTTTTATCTCTTTTTCATCTTCGGCACTTAATGGATCTAAATCAACCATTTCTTTGTTACAGTTAATCTCAAATGTTTTGTCAATGTCATATACCCAAGCAATACCACCGCTCATTCCCGCAGCAAAGTTACGTCCGGTTTTACCCAGCACCAGTACTCTGCCTCCAGTCATGTATTCACAACCATGGTCGCCAACTCCCTCAACAACCGTTCTGGCGCCTGAGTTACGCACTGCAAAACGCTCGCCCGCCATACCTCGTATGTAAAGCTCACCATCCGTTGCACCAAACAAAGCCACGTTACCAATAATCATGTTTTCACTTGGACTAAATTTAGTACCGTCGGCAGGATATATTGCCAAACGAGCACCTGAAAGGCCTTTTCCAACATAATCATTTGCTTCACCAGCCAATTCAAAAGTTATTCCTTTATTACAAAAGGCACCAAAACTTTGACCTGCCGATCCGGTAAACTTAAAGTGTATAGTATCCTGAGGCAAGCCTTGTGACTTGTATATTTTTGTTAATTCATGAGACAAAATAGTACCGGTGGTTCTATCAGTATTGATAATATTAAATGAACCTTTAACCGGAGTTTTTTTGTCAAGAGCAGGTTTTGCTTTTTCCAATAATTTCCAGTCTAATACGTTATCAATACCATGATCTTGTTTTTCACTATTGTGCAAAGTCATGCCTGATGGGTTATCCATCACGTATAACAAACCTGACAGATCAATGTTTTTTACTTTCCAGTGATCAATATCCTCACGAAGTTTTAAGAAGTGTGAGTGACCAACCATTTCATTTACAGTCCTAAAGCCAAGTTCTGCCATAATCTCACGCATCTCTTCTGCCATAAAGCGGAATAGATTAACGATATGCTCCGGTTTACCGGAAAAGAGTTTACGCAATTCAGGGTCTTGTGTAGCAACTCCTACCGGACAAGTATTCAGATGACATTTACGCATCATTATACATCCGCCAACTACTAATGCAGCTGTTGCTACGCCCCACTCCTCCGCACCTAATAATGTTGCAATAGCTACATCACGACCAGTTTTAATTTGTCCGTCGGTTTGTAAAACCACGCGACTGCGTAATTTATTTTTAACTAACGATTGTTGCGTCTCAGCCAAACCAAGTTCCCAAGGTAAACCTGCATGAACAATTGATGTTAATGGAGAAGCTCCTGTACCACCATCATGACCTGCAATTAATATCACATCGGCATGTGCTTTTGCAACACCGGAAGCAATAGTACCAACACCAGCTTTTGATACGAGCTTAACGCTGATACGAGCTTGACGATTGGCATTTTTTAAGTCGTAAATCAACTGCGCCAAATCCTCAATCGAATAAATATCATGGTGAGGAGGTGGAGAAATTAAACCAACACCTGGTGTGGAGTGACGCACTTTTGCAATCCAGTCATCTACTTTGTGTCCGGGTAACTGCCCACCTTCGCCCGGTTTAGCACCTTGAGCCATTTTAATTTGTAATTCATCGGCATTAGCCAGATAGTTAGCGGTAACACCAAAACGTCCTGAAGCAACTTGTTTGATAGCAGAACGCATAGAATCACCATTTGGCAATTTTACAAAACGCATTTCATCTTCACCACCTTCTCCCGTATTGCTTTGTGCACCAATACGATTCATGGCAATTGCTAATGTGCTATGCGCTTCATGCGAAATAGAACCAAACGACATTGCTCCCGTAGCAAAGCGTTTCATGATATGTTCAACCGGTTCTACCTCCGATAAAGCAATAGCCGGACGATGATGTACAAAATCCAACAAACCTCTGATGGTGAACATGGTTTCCTTTTGGCTATTCACCAATTCAGAATATTTTTTGTATAACTGATAATCGCTTGTACGCGTAGAGTGTTGTAACAAGTGAATAGTTTGTGGATTAAACAAGTGAGGCTCACCTGTACGTTTCCATTGATAAACACCGCCTTCAGGCAATAATTTACTGCTTACATTTTTAGATTTAAATCCTGCAAAATGTTTAATTAATGCTTCGTGCGCAATTTCATCCAAGCCCATACCGCCAATACGTGAAACTGTTCCTACAAAGTATTTTTCAACCACAGCTTGCTGGAAGCCCACAATTTCAAATACCTGTGCACCATGATATGACTGAAGTGTAGAAATCCCCATTTTTGAAAACACTTTCAACAAACCTTCATTTACCGATTTTACATAGTTCTTAATTAGGTATTTTAAGTCCAGTTTGGTTTCCAACATCCCTTCTGTCAGCATTTTATTGATGGAAGCAAAAGCCAGATATGGATTGATGGCTGTTGCACCAAATGATACCAAACAGGCAAAATGATGCACCTCCCAAACATCGCCGGCTTCTACTATTAAACCAACAGCTCCACGCAGTCCTTTTTTAATTAGGTGGTGGTGTACTGCAGATACCGCTAATAACGAAGGTATTGGAGCGTGTTGTGAATCTATTTTACGATCTGATAAAATCAATACTTCAAATCCGTCAGCCACAGCATCTTCTGCATAGCGACATAAACGCTCTAAACCTTTTTCTAATGAACCCGGTTTCCCGTCGGCATTAAAATAGGTTTGTAATGTTTTAGCCTGAAACGAGCCTGTATCAATACTTCTTATTTTTTCTAAATCAAAATTGGTTAGTATGGGTTGTTTTAAAAACAAGCTATGGCAATGCATTTTGTCTTCACTTAACAAATTGCCATTGTTGCCCATCACCTCCACCAAACTCATCACCAGCTTTTCCCGAATAGGATCAATTGGCGGATTAGTTACCTGCGCAAAATGTTGTTTGAAATAATTTGACAAATGTTGAGGTTGATCGTCCAATATTGCTAAAGGAATATCTGTACCCATAGAACCTATCGCCTCTTTCCCGTCAAGCGCCATCGGTTTAATGATGGTTTCCAAATCCTCTCTTGAATATCCGAATACTTGCTGGTATTTAAAAGTAGAAGGACCTGACAGCTCAGTAAATACTACTCTCGGATCATCCAAATCATCCAATACTATTTTAAATTTTTGCAACCACTCTGCATACGGCTGAGCTTTAGCGATATTGTTTTTTAACTCTTCATCAGAAACAACAATTCCTTTCTCAATATCAACCACAAGCATTTTTCCTGGTTGTAATCTTCCTTTTTTAACAACTGTTTTTTCATCAATTGGTAATACACCCGCTTCTGAAGCAACAATTATTCTATTATCGCTGGTTTGTACATAACGCAATGGTCTTAACCCGTTTCGGTCAAGTGTAGCGCCAATAATTTTACCATCTGTAAAGGTTAATGCTGCCGGTCCATCCCAAGGTTCCATTAACGTGGCATGATATTCATAGAATGCTTTTTTTAACGGATCCATTTGTTCGTTGCCATCCCATGCTTCCGGCACCAACATCATCATTACATGCGGTAATGAACGTCCTGCATGAACAAGCAATTCCACAACGTTATCCAAACAAGCCGAATCCGATTGGTTCATATCAATAATAGGCATTAGGTCATCCATCTCTTCCTTAGTAAAATAAGGAGAAACGAAGGAACGCATATTTGAATAAAACCAGTTGGTATTTCCTACAATGGTGTTGATCTCCCCATTGTGCGCTAAAAAGCGGAATGGCTGAGCCAATCTCCATGAGGGAGAAGTATTGGTAGAGAAACGAGAGTGTGCCATACCAAAGGCTGACACCAAACGTTTATCTTGTAAGTCGGGAAAATATTGACGTACTTGCTGACTGGTAAATTGTCCTTTATAAACGGTAGTACGTGCAGAAAGTGTAACAACATAAAAATGAGGAATCGCCAGTGGCTCTTTTTCGCGAGCCATTTTTGTCATACGTGATTTTAACACAAATAATTTCCTTTCAAATTCGTCGTCTGTAAAACCTTCTGGACGAGCAACAAAAACATGCTCCATATCCGGCTCCATCGAAAGAGCAGTTTCCCCAATCATGGAAGGATCAACAGGAACTTTGCGATATCCGATGATTTGCATCCCTGACTTTTCAGCTGCTGCTTGTATTGCTTTACGACAAACTTCTTTTATAGTAGGTTTCTTAGGCAGGAAAACCATTCCCATACCATAATTCCCCAATTTAGGTAATTTAAAATTCAATTTCGCACATTCTTCCGCATAAAAATCGTGGGGAATTTGTATCAAGACTCCTGCACCATCACCGGAGTTAGGATCACATCCACAAGCTCCGCGATGTTCCATGTTTTCCAATATGGTTAAAGCATCAGAAACCGTTTGATGCGATTTGCGACCTTTAATGTCGCAAATGTATCCAACACCACATGAATCATGCTCAAAGGCTTCGTTGTATAAGCCCTGGCTCACCGTATCGTTCAATTTTCCTATCATCTCTCGAGGTTAACGTTATATTTCAAATAAAAAATCCAAGTCACGAAATTACAAATTTTCTCAGAATATTTTTGTGAAAATGTGAAGAAATAAAACAGAAATGTTTTTTTTTGGGTACGCACTTTCAGTATAATGCGTTTTTTCATGAAGGGGGCATACAATCTGCCAACCATTACAAAAATTTTATGCTATTAATACTCATTTTCGAAATGCTGAACTTTGTCAGCAAGTATTTTATCCTACCGCTGTAGGTTAGTCACAAGTCACTCTCAAAAGCCATTCGCAGAAGTTCTTACACTTTATTATGCTTAATTTTACAGAATAGGGTATTAATGAAAATGCAAATCAGTAAATTTGCTGACGATGAAAAATGGCTGTGTACTTATAATAGATGATGAAGACAAACTTCGTAATCTTTTTGGCAGGATTATAAAAGCTGAAGGTTTTGAAGTTATTGAAGCTCCGGAGTGCAAAACCGGATTAAAGAGGTTGGAGTGCAATAGTATTGATGTGGTTCTGTGCGATGTAAAACTACCCGATGGTAATGGCGTGGAACTGACTACTAAAATTAAGACTCTGTATCCATTGACCGAAGTTATTTTGCTCACCGCTTACGGGAATATTCCCGACGGGGTGCAAGCCATTAAAAATGGAGCATTCGACTACATTACTAAAGGTGATGATAATGAAAAAATAATTCCTTTATTATACCGTGCTTTTGAAAAAGCGCAATTGCAAAAACGAGTTAAGGAACTTGAACAACAAGTCAGGCAAAAGTTTTCTTTCGATTCAATTTTAGGGAAATCAAAAGCCCTTCAACAAGCCGTAGACTTGGCAAAAAAAGTAGCTGAAACAGATACTACAGTTTTACTCACCGGAGAAACAGGAACAGGCAAGGAAGTGTTTGCTCAAGCAATTCATAACAACAGTAAAAGAAAACAAAATTCTTTTGTTGCAATAAATTGTAGTGCATTTGGTAAAGATCTTTTGGAAAGCGAAATGTTCGGGCACAAGGCCGGAGCATTTACAGGGGCTATGAAAGACCAAAAAGGCCTTTTTGAAGAGGCTAATAATGGCACCATTTTTTTAGATGAGATTGGCGAAATGCAATTGGATTTGCAAGCGAAACTGCTCAGAGTGATTGAAACCGGAGAGTTTATTAAAGTTGGTGAAAGTAAACCAACTAAAGTGAATGTGCGAATAATTGCCGCAACCAACAGAGATTTACAAAAGGAAATTGAAGCAGGTAACTTTAGGGAAGATTTATTTTACCGTATTTCTGTTTTCCAGATTAAGCTGCCCGCCTTGCGCGAAAGAGTTGCCGACATTGAACTATTGGCTAAACATTTTGCAGTTCTGTTTTCCGCTAAAACAAATAAAAAAATAAAAATACTTTCCAATGATTTTATTGAAACACTTAAGCAACATACCTTTCCTGGAAATATCCGAGAACTTAAGAACATTATTGAACGTAGTGTAATATTATCTGCCTCTAGTGAAATTACTATGGATACACTACCTTACGAATTATTAAATAAAGCTTCAACATTATCAACAGGAAAACTACTTTCTGCATTTGATTTAGCCAGTGCCGAAAAACTACATATTCAGAAGGTACTCAACTATACCAATGGAAACAAAACGGAAACAGCACGGTTACTTAATATAGCACTAACTACGCTTTATCGTAAATTAGAGGAGTATAAATTAACTGTTTAGAAACATACAACGCATTCTCAAAATATGCTCAACGCAAATAAAAGCAGCACGAAAATAATTATTGAATTTACAATATGTATTTTAATGATTGTTTTAGTATCAAGCCTTTGTTTTTTCCTTTCTAATTTTATTAGTTATAGAATTGCCGGATTAGTTCTGCTGGCTACCGTTTCTCTTTTAGCAATGGCATTTGAAATGTTACCGGTACTTGTTGCCTCTATTTTAAGTTCTCTAATTTTTAATTATTTTTTCATTCCCCCTGTATTTGATTTTCATTTTACAAATTCAGAAGATATGCTTTTATGTTTAAGTTATTATTTTATTGCATTAGTTAATGCTGTTTTAACTTTTAAAATAAAGGACTACAAAAAAAAAATACGTGATAAGGAAGAAAAGGAAAACATAATCAGATTGTACAACACCATTTTTGATTCTCTGTCGCATGAATTAAAAACACCCATCTCTACTATTATTGCTGCTGTTGACATATTAAAAGAAAACGATAAAACTCTCTCTATAAATCAGCACACGCAATTATTGAATGAAATTGACATTGCAGGTATGCGATTAAACAGGCAAGTAGAAAACTTATTGAATATGAGTCGCATCGAAAACAATATGATTCAGCCTCAAAATGATTGGTTTGACGTTAACGAACTTATTTATAAATTAATGAATCAAATTAATGAAATTAAACACAATCATGTTATTCGGTTTGAACCAGAGCATGATTTACCTTTCTTTAAATTAGATACCGGTTTGTTGGAACAGATTTTATATAATCTAATCATTAATGCAATTCAACACACGCCACCAACATCAATAATTGCAATTAAAGCAAAAGCAAAAGGTGAAAATTTATTATTGGAAGTTTCCGATAATGGTAATGGATTTCCACAGAATGAATTAGAAAATGTATTCACAAAATTTTATCGTTTGCCAAAAACAAAATCCGGAGGAACAGGGTTGGGATTATCCATTGTAAAGGGATTTACAGAAGCTTTAGGAGGGAAAGTTATTTTGTGTAATAAAGAAAAAAAAGGAGCCGTATTCACAATCGAAATGCCTTCGGAAATATCCAATTTAACAGAATTAAAAAATGAATAAACAGGAAATCCTTATAATTGATGATGAGGATCAGCTAAGAAAGCTACTTTCAATAAATTTTAAAAATAATAATTATAAAATTATTGAAGCGGAAACCGGACAACAAGGTATTTCTCTTGCAGCGAGCCACAATCCGGAATTAATTATACTGGACATTAATCTGCCTGATAAAAGTGGGCATGAGGTTTTAAAAGAACTTAGAATGTGGTATCAAAAATCCATTATCATACTTTCTGTTCATAACAATGAAAAAAATATTATAACAGCATTGGATAACGGAGCATCTGATTATTTAACTAAACCTTTTAGAACAGGAGAATTATTGGCACGAATTCGTTCCTCGATAAGAAGACATGAAACACTTGAGGATAAAAATAAAAGCATTATTACTTGCAATGATTTACAAATTGATTTAGCAGGTCACACAGTCAAAAAAAACAATGAAATTGTTAAACTAACAACCACCGAATACAAACTGGTAGCATTATTTGCCACCAACGAAGGAAGGGTATTAACACATCAATACATACTTAAAAATATTTGGGGAGTCGGTTCTCAAAAAGAAACACAATACTTACGTGTTTTTATAGGAATACTTCGCAAAAAATTGGAAAATAATCCTAACCAACCAAAACATTTTATTACGGAAAGCGGTATTGGTTATAGGTTCTCCTAATCTTCTTTATTTTCTGTTTATACTATCCATTTTTTCTTTACAACTTCTTTACCTCCATTGCGGTAGCTTTGTTTCATTGATTTATTATTATCAATAATAGAGATTTGAAAAGCAGAAATTTAATTTTCTTTACCGCTGAATTCCCTTATGGAACGGGCGAAACATTTATTGAAAATGAATTCCCGTTTTTAGCTCAATATTTTGATAAAATAATTATAATTACCAACAAACCGGAAACAAAAAACAAAAGAACAATTTTAACAAATAATGTTAAAGTTATCCATTTCCCTTATGAATTAAGCCCTACAGATAAAATAAAAAGTTTACAAGGTGTTTTTTCAAAAATGTTTTGGCAAGAAATTAAAATTATCAGAAATCAGTATAAGCTTAGATTAAAATTATCCATTTTAAAAACACTGCTGACTTCAATACAAAAAAAGAAAACTATAGCTAATTACGTTTTTTCGTATATTGAAAATAAAGGTAATACTTGGCTTTATTCATATTGGTTAAATGATATGGCAATTGGAATTGCTGAATTGAAAAATCGAATGCCCAATTTAAAAGCGTTTTCACGGGCACATGGTTGGGATTTATATTTGGAACGACACCCTGATAACTATTTACCATTGCGCAATTTTATTTTAACTCATAGCGATGCTTGTTACAATATTTCAAATCACGGTAAGTCGTATTTAGATAAATTAACAAATAATAAATATGCTCAAAAAATCAAACTTTCGAAATTAGGGACCCTCAATAAAAATAAGATTCCTCCTTTTATTACAAATCAAAAATTACATTTAGTCAGTTGTTCTAATTTAATTCCCTTAAAAAGAATTCATTTAATTATAGAAGCGCTTTGCCTTCTTGATATTCCAATAAATTGGACACATATCGGAAGTGGAGTATTGCAACAAGAATTAGAAGAATTGGCAAGATTAAAACTATCAAACAAACAAAATATCACCTACAATTTTACAGGGCAATTAAGCAACAAGGAAGTATTAAATTTTTATTCTACTCAACATATTAACCTTTTCATTAATGTCAGTATATCGGAAGGCTTACCGGTATCTATTATGGAGGCAATGTCGTTTGGAATTCCTGTAATAGCAACCAATGTAGGAGGCAATACTGAAATAGTCAGTCCTGAAAACGGCTTTTTATTGTCATCAAATCCCACTGCCTGCGAAATAAAAGATACTATTAATTTTTTTGCGGAGATGAGTATCGAAAAATATTCGAAGTACAGAATTAATGCCCGAAAAACATGGGAAGAAAACTACAATGCCGAAATAAATTATACACAATTTATTGCTGATTTATGAACAGTCGATTATGCCACTTCAATAATTAATTTTCTCTAAAAATGAATAACCTCGAAGTTCTGCCTTTGGGTGATTCGTTTTTTTAAACTTTTTCAAATAGCAATTAGTATAGGGATGAAAATAACAACCGTAATTTACAAAATGGGCATATCAATATACACTAAATTGCCGGCAAAATATATTATTTGTAAGTTACTCAAATTATCAAAAATACCAATTGGTTTAGTATATAAAGATTTAAAATTCAATAGCACTTTTAAAGTAAAAGTTAGAGACAATGTTTCATTTAAAATGGTCAGTTATGGCGGCAGAATAGAAAATGAAATATTTTGGAATGGATTATTCAACTCTTTTGAAAATGAAACGGGCTGGATATGGAAAATACTCGCAAAAGAATCGGAAGTGATTTTTGACATTGGGGCAAATACAGGAATTTACAGTTTAACTGCTAAAGCTCTAAATTCAAAAGCTAAAGTAGTTGCTTTTGAACCATCAACAAATACATTTAATAAATTGGTTAAAAATAATGACATCAACAACTATGATATTGTCTGCGCTCCGATTGCTTTATCAGATGAAAGTGGTTATTCTATTTTTTACGATAGTTATAATACTAATCAAACAAGTGCTTCATTATCTCCTGAGATGAAAAAAAATTTTGGACCTACTAAAATGAAAGAATATTTAGTACGAACAAAAACGTTAAAATCATATATACAAGAAAACAATATAGGCAGAGTTGATTTAATAAAAATTGATGTTGAAATGTTTGAACCTTATGTAATATATGGTTTTGGTGATTTACTGGTGAAATATAAACCCAATATTATAATAGAAATATTAAGTGAAGATGTTGCCCATAAATTAAATTCAATATTTAAAAAAGATTTTGTGTTTTATCATCTACATTCTGAAAATAAACTTGTTCAAGTTGAGGAATTAAAAGTTGTTCCTCTTAAATGGAATTATTTTGTTTGTCATAAAGAGAATCAAGCGAGTATTGAAAAAAAAGTATCCCTCATTCCACTTTAGAATAAAAAACACAATCATCCAAAGTCTCAAAAAGCCTTTTGGTAACTTCTCAAATCAAACCATAGCGAAACGATAGTATTAACCCTTTCAAAATGAAAGGATTTTCTATTTGTAACACATCCCATTTCTCATTATTATCCTTTATTTATAAGGACTTCAACTGTTTTCTCTTTTAACGGAATAAATTTTGGCATAGGACATCCGAAATGAAAAATAAAAAATCAAATATTACTGACGTTTGGATTATAGTTTATGCTTGGCTGTCTGCATTAGCTTTACTATCATTTTGTTGATTTTAGCATACTGCTTTTTAAAATGAGTAATGGCAAATTAAATATTAAAGAAATTTTTATTATAATTTTAATATGGCTATTTGTATTATCTCTTCTTGTTATCGCATACTGGAAAATTAAAATATTATTCAACTCATAAAATAAACAGAAATGGAAACCTCAACGAAAGTGCTTTTATTATTTATTATGTATGGTTTACCGCTTTGTATTGCAATTATATATAGGATAACTAAAAACAGAAAGCTAAAACAGAAAGCAATTTAGGAAAATGATGTGCTGGATATTATCGGGAATGAGTTGCCGGAAATAAATAACGAATTAAAAAAAGCATCGGCAACCGAAAATATTTATAAAACAGTACACTATTTTGCAAAATACACTAAAAAAGAATGTTTATCAAAAACAAATAATGGCAAGTGAAATACAGTAAATACTTAGAAATAACAATGAAAAATGAATAACTCATTTGAAAAATATCTACTCATATTTATTGCTATTATGTTCGTTTTATGTATGCTTACAATTATTGTTGTAAAAATTAAATGTTTTTTGATTAAATGAAAATGGTAAATTCCTTTAACATGATAACAATCACATATATACATGACAAAAGTTGCTGTATATTCTAATTAATAAACAAATCTTTACTAAAATAATTAACCTGAAAAATTTAACTATGATGACACTAACACTTTTACTTGCCGGGCTTATTTGCTTCGCCCTTTTTTATGGAGCAATTCACTTTTTTGAAAATTTTTAAAATTATGACAGCATTATTTATTTTATCCATTGCGGTTTTCGGCTACTTAATATATGTACTGATAAAACCTGAGAAATTTTAACTTTTAAATTTTATACTGATGAACACAGAATTAATAGGAGTCATTGCCACCTTTGCCATAACCGTATTGCTGGCAATTCCCTTTGGTAAATACATTGCCAAAGTATTCAATAATGAAAAAACTTGGCTTGACTTTCTTAAGCCCTTAGAACGTTTAATATTTCGTATGTGTGGTATAGATACTACTCAGGAAATGGACTGGAAACAACACCTTGCAGCGTTGCTTACTATAAATATGTTATGGTTTGTTTATGCTTTTATAATGTTACTTACACAGGGTAGTTTGTTTTTAAATCCTGATGGCAACCCTTCCATGAGTCCTGATTTGAGTTTTAATACCGCCATTAGTTTTATGGTGAATTGTAATTTACAACATTATTCAGGCGAATCAGGGTTAACGTACTTAACACAATTAGCAGTAATTACCTTCTTGCAATTTGTTTCTGCGGCAACAGGTATAGCAGCATTGGTAGTAGTTTTCAATGCTATGCGCGATAAGGTTACTGATAAACTGGGTAATTTTTTCGAAATTTTCACTTTATCTATTACCCGCATTTTATTGCCGGTTAGCATTGTAATAGCTGTATTACTGGCATTTAACGGCTCTCCTGCAAGTTTTGATGGAAAAGACACCATCACGACGTTACAGGGAGATACCGTTCAAGTATCACGTGGTCCGGCAGCAGGAATGATTGCCATTAAGCATTTGGGCACAAACGGAGGCGGATGGTTTGGTGCTAACTCCGCTCACCCGCTCGAAAACCCAAATTATTTTACAAATATGGTAGAAATGATTGCTCAGGTAATTATTCCTATGGCAATGATATTTTCAATGGGTTTTTATTTAAAACGGAAAAAATTTGCATACGTTGTTTTTGGCGTAATGACCATTGGAATGTTCACATTATTAATTCCGACAATGATTGCTGAACATAATGGTAATCCGGCTATATCACACATGGGCATCAATCAAAGTGCCGGAAGCATGGAAGGAAAAGAAGTGCGTTTTGGTGCACCGGCTTCTGCTTACTGGAGCATTGTAACTACCGTCATTTCAACAGGTTCTGTAAATTCTATGCACGATAGTGGCATGCCTGTTTCCGGAGCCATGCAATTAATAGCCATGATGACCAATGCTTTTTACGGAGGTTGTGGAGCCGGTATTTTAAACTACTACATTTTTATAATCATTGCGGTTTTTATTTCCGGATTAATGGTGGGACGAACTCCTGAATTTTTAGGAAGAAAAATAGAAGCCAGAGAAATGAAAATAGCAATGCTTATTGCATTGTTGCATCCCTTTTTGATATTAGTTGGTACAGCTTTATCATCGTTTGTGTTTTTAAAATATGGCGCTGCCGACTGGGCTGTAAAGCCTGCTAACTGGCTTAATAATCCCGGGTATCATGGCTTTTCAGAAATGCTATACGAATACACTTCATCGGCAGCCAATAATGGCAGCGGTTTTGAAGGGTTGGGCGACAATAATATTTTTTGGAACGTTACCACCGGCTTTGTTTTAATTCTTGGAAGATTTTTACCAATCATTGGACCGATTGCCATTGCAGGGATTTTAGCAAAGAAAAAATTTATACCGGAATCGGCAGGTACATTAAGAACAGATACCGGCACATTTGGGGTAATGACATACGCTGTAATTATGATTATCGCAGCATTGGCATTTTTTCCGGCACTTGTACTTGGACCTTTAGCAGAATATTTTAGTTTATATCATTAAAAAAAAGAAATTATGAGCAATTCAACTAATAAATCATTGTTTCAAAAAGACTTGGTAACAGAAGCCTTAAAACAATCATTTATCAAATTACATCCTAAAGTGATGATAAAAAATCCGGTAATGTTCTGCGTAGAAATAGGAACACTGGTAATGCTAATTGTTACCATTAGCGTATTCTTTAATAATGATGGCTCGCAGGGAAGCTTAGCATACAACCTGTGGGTATTAATCATACTGTTTCTTACCTTATTATTTGCAAATTTTGCGGAAGCCATTGCGGAAGCAAGAGGAAAAGCACAAGCAGATAGTTTGCGTAAAACACGTGAAGAAACACCTGCAAAAAAAGTGTTCTCTGTGGGAGAAATGAGAACCAACGAAATTAAAGTAGTGTCATCATCCGAACTTAAAAAAGGAGACTTCTTTATTTGTGAAACAGGAGATACCATTCCTACCGATGGAGAAATTACTGAAGGTTTGGCAACAATTGACGAATCAGCCATTACAGGAGAATCTGCTCCGGTAATACGTGAAGCCGGTGGAGATAAAAGTTCTGTAACAGGAGGAACAAAAGTATTGTCCGATAAAATAAAAGTAGTGGTAACCACATCACCCGGAGAAAGCTTTTTGGACAAAATGATTGCATTGGTAGAAGGTGCGAGTCGTCAAAAAACACCAAATGAAATTGCTTTGACAATTTTGCTGGCTGCATTTACTCTAGTATTTATTATTGTATGTGTAACACTTAAACCCTTTGCAGATTATGCAAACACACCCATCACAATTGCTGCATTGATCTCTTTGTTTGTTTGTTTAATCCCCACAACCATCGGAGGTTTATTATCTGCAATTGGTATTGCCGGTATGGACAGAGCATTAAGGGCAAATGTAATTACCAAATCGGGGAAAGCTGTTGAAACAGCAGGTGATATCGATGTATTGCTGTTAGACAAAACCGGAACCATTACCATTGGTAATCGCAAGGCAACTCATTTTTACCATGCCGATGGAGTTACTGAAGAACAATTTTTAGAATGTTGTGTATTGGCATCTTTTGCGGATCAAACCCCTGAAGGAAAATCAATTGTTGAATTAGCTAAAACAAAAGGGGCAAAAACAAAAGCTTCCGATGCACTTTTAAATGACGCAGTATTCATTAAGTTCACGGCAGAAACACGCTCCAGCGGAATTGATTTAACAAACGGGAAAAAAATAAGAAAAGGTGCTGCGGATACCATCAAAAAAAATGCGGAAAAAGCCGGCAATTCCTATTCTTCGGGTATTGATAAAATAGTAAACGGAATTTCAGCAAATGGAGGAACGCCATTAGTTGTTTCTGAGAATGATAAGATAATGGGAGTAATAGAGTTGCAGGATATCATTAAACCCGGTATTCAGGAACGCTTTGAGCGCCTGCGCAAAATGGGTATTAAAACGGTAATGGTAACTGGAGATAATCCGCTGACAGCAAAATTTATTGCAGAAAAAGCAGGAGTAGATGATTATATCGCGGAAGCAAAACCGGAAGATAAAATGAACTACATCAAAAAAGAACAAGCATCAGGAAAGTTAGTTGCCATGATGGGAGACGGAACAAATGATGCACCTGCTTTAGCACAAGCAGATGTAGGAGTAGCCATGAATAGTGGAACACAAGCCGCAAAAGAAGCTGGCAATATGGTTGATTTGGATAATGACCCAACAAAGTTGATTGAGATTGTTGAAATAGGAAAACAACTTTTAATTACCCGAGGAACATTAACAACCTTTTCTATTGCCAATGATGTGGCAAAATATTTTGCCATTGTTCCTGCTCTGTTTATCGCTTCAATTCCGGCACTGCAAGGATTAAATATTATGAAATTGCATAGTCCGGAAAGTGCAATACTTTCGGCTGTAATTTTTAACGCCATCATTATTCCAATACTAATTCCGTTAGCATTGCGCGGTGTAGAGTATAAACCAATTGGTGCTAGTGCTTTATTAAGGCGTAATTTATTGATTTACGGATTTGGTGGTGTTATACTACCTTTTATAGGAATCAAATTAATTGACTTAATGGTTGGCGTATTTTTTTGATAATATGATAAAATAACATTAGTAAATATTTAAAAACATGAAAACATATCTTTTACCATCGTTAAAATTAACAATAGTGTTTATCATTATTTGTTCTGTAATTTACCCATTATTAATTGCCGGCATTGCAAAAGCCTCACCCGGCGGAGGGAAGGGAGAAATCATTGAAGTAAACGGGAAAGTTGTTGGCTATGCAAACATTGGACAAAAATTTACCGATGACAAGTATTTTTGGAGCAGACCCTCAGCTGTTGATTACAATGCAGCGGGTTCTTGCGGTAGCAACAAAGGTCCTTCAAATCCTGATTATTTAGCATCAGTTCAATCAAGAATAGATACACTACTTGCACACAATCCCGGAGTGAGCCAATCACAAATACCTGCTGATTTGGTAACAGCTTCGGGTAGCGGATTAGATCCTAACTTTTCTGTTCAGGCAGCTAAAATTCAAGTACCTCGTATTGCAAAAATCAGAAATATAAGTGAAAATAAAATTTATGAGTTGATTAACCAATCAACAGAACATCCATTAATTGGAATGTTTGGTCCGGAAAAAATAAATGTATTGAAGCTTAATATCGCACTAAACAATCTTAAATGAAACGTAATTTACATACTTATTTTGAATACATTCGGGGATAAAAAATGAATTCAATTGATTTAAAAAAATTAAGTTTTGCAGGATTCCTAGTCTCCATAGGAATTGTGTTTGGCGATATTGGAACATCTCCTTTATACACTTATACTGCAATTATTGGAGACAAAACGATAACCGAGTTAATTGCTTTGGGAGGTGTTTCTGCAATTTTCTGGACACTCTTTTTTCAAACTACAGTTAAGTATGTATTTATAACCTTAAGAGCAGATAACAATGGGGAAGGTGGAATATTCTCATTATACACCTTAATAAGAAGGTATCATAGATGGCTTGTGTTTCCTGCTATTGCAGGCGGCAGCTTTTTGCTGGCAGACAGCATCATTACTCCTCCCATTTCAGTATCATCTGCTATGGAAGGGTTAAAACCACAGTTTCCGAATATCCCGATTATGCCTTTGGTAATAGGCATCTTAGTTTTATTATTTGTTTTACAGCGCAAAGGCACATCATTTCTGGGTAATTTATTCGGACCGATAATGATGCTTTGGTTTACCATGATTGCAATTTTAGGACTTGGTGAACTGATTGGAAATTTTGAAGTATTTAAAGCATTGAATCCCTATTACGCCTACCGTTTGCTTACTGAATATCCCGGAGGATTCTGGCTGTTAGGTGGAGTATTTTTATGCACAACAGGAGCAGAAGCATTATATTCCGACTTAGGACATTGTGGTAGAAAAAACATCCAGATTAGTTGGTTGTATGTAAAAATATGTTTGGTACTTTGCTACTTCGGTCAGGCAGCATGGTTGTTAAAACATGTGGGAACAAGTTTAACAGATGTGAGTCCGTTTTTTGGTTTAGTTCCACATTGGTTTATTTTTCCGGCAATAGCCATTGCAACATTAGCCACCATCATTGCAAGTCAGGCATTGATAAGCGGCTCATTTACATTGGTTGCTGAAGCAATACGACTGAACATGTGGCCCAAACTGAAAGTGGTATTTCCATCCGAAATAAAAGGACAATTATACATTCCTGCTATCAACTGGTTGCTCATGTTTGGCTGTATAGCCGTTGTATTATTTTTCAAAGAATCAAAAAACATGGAAGCTGCATTCGGTTTGTCAGTTACATTAACCATGTTAATGACCACCATATTGTTGAGC